>Ga0081539_10000035_pt1:0-247500 | contig 302689 bp, 283 predicted proteins | sample TabmetS4T2R2_FD_71023 | JGI IMG/M metagenome (GOLD analysis project Ga0081539, IMG submission 71023) | Tabebuia heterophylla rhizosphere microbial communities from the University of Puerto Rico - S4T2R2 | ecosystem: Host-associated > Plants > Roots > Rhizosphere ...
CAGACCGCTTTGCGCGAGTGGGCCTATCGACGACCGTACTACTCGTCCGCCGATCGTGCTCGGCTCCTACCGGGCTGGCTCGAGCATTACAATTGTGCGCGGCCGCACAGCGGTATCGCTGGACAGCCCCCCATGCGTCGCTTCCCTGAGGGACACAACCTCATGCTCCGTCACATCTAGCGCTCGGCGGAGGGCATTGTCGGCCGGCGACGCAAGAGCACGAGCGAGAGCACGAGAACGAGACTCAGCACCGTGAGCAGCGCCAGCTCGAGCATCATCGTCTGCGCCATGCCGCCGGCGGTGTCTTTGACGTCGGCGAACTCCGCGGTGATCACGAGCACGCGCCGAATCGCCGCGATCAGGCCGACGACGAGGAATGGTTCGGGGACGAGCGCATGCTCGCGAAACGAGACCTGCACGGTATAGAGGATCTCGGCGAACATGAGGACGAGGAGCACGCGATCGAGAAGGCCGATGATCCGTCCCGGCAGCGTGCCGGCGACGAGGTTGGAGACGAACGTCAGCGTCGCGTCGGCGAGGAGCACGAGCGCCCCGGCCGTGAGGAGCACGCCGAGCGCCACGTAGAGCACGTCCTCAACGTGGGTAAAGCTCCGCGCGATCCAATCACGGGCCGAGGCGCCCGTCGCACGAGGCACGTCAGCTCGCGCGCCGCGCCGCTCCGCTCAAGCCGTCTTCGACCGTATCGGCGACAGTCTGCAGCCGCTCGGCCGCGCCTTCGAGGCCGGCGGCCGCGCGCTCGCGCACGTTCATTGTGACGTCGTCGATGTAGTCTCGGATCCGGTCCCCGTAGATCCACATCACGGCGGCCCCCGCGATCGCTCCGACCATTAGGCTCTTGATCACAATGCCCTCCGTTCCGCTGATGTTCCGCCGATCGGAAGAGCAAGGAGGGTGCCGGGGAGACTTCAGTGTGGCCAGGCCGAAAAGGGCGCCGCCCAGCTCCCCAGCGAGAGCAGGCGCACGCGGGGATTCCACCCCACGGACGCGCGCTGCTCCAGGGTGTTATAGCCCCAATCCGCGAGAAACAGGCGCGCGGCCCCCAGTGCCGGCGAGGCATGAACGGCCTCGAGCGTTTCCAGCAAATCCTCGACAAACCAGAGCCCCTGCGCAGCGAGTTGCAGACCCTGCGCAGCCGCCAGCCGAGTGAGTGACTCCGGCTTCGGGATGGCGCGGCCCGGCTCCCGCCCGACGACGGGCAGCGCGGCGAGCCGCGGGTCTTGTGCGGCGAGCAGCGCGCGCGCGAACCGCTCGGCTTTCGTGGTGACGATCGCGACGGGCGTGCCGCGCTCGCGCGCTTCGAGCAGGCGCGCGACGATACCCGGATAGAACACGTTGTGTTGGATCCAGTCGGTGGCGTCGCGCGCGAACCACTCGTCGCGCACGCGATTGAGCGCGCGGCCGAGCGTGTCGGCGGCGAGCCCGGCGGCGTCCAGCAGACGCCGCGCCGTCGTCAGCCACGCCGCACGATCGATCAGATTCTCCGCCGGCTCGCCGGCGATGACGGCGTGCAACAACACCGGCATCTCCCAGCCGCTTTCCACGAGCGGCCGGCGGGCGCCGAAATCGGCGGCGGCCGAATCCGGCACGCGTCGCGCGCCGGGCCACGTCTCGCGGTAGGCGCGGCGCGCGGCCTCGAAGTATTCCGGCCGGCCGTCGCACAGCACGCCATCGAAGTCGAGTGCCAGCACCGCCGGCTCCGCACTCCGTGCTGCGCTCATGGCTTCGCGCGCTGTGCTCACTTCTGACGGAAGCCGACGAGGCCGGCCGCGAGGGAACGGCGATCGACGCGGGCCAGGCGACGCTCGAGCGCGCGCGGCAAGAGCCGCGTATGCGGCACGCTCGCGAGATGCTCGGCCACGAACCAGAGGTCGCCGTCGGACGTCTCCCAGCCCGGGCGGGTGTGATCGAACCGCGCGAGATTCACCGGCCGCGAGTACGCGCGCAGTGTGCGGTCGCCACGTAAGTTCACGTAGCCCTCGAAGTACGAGAGGGCGAGCTCGCGCAGGGTGCGATACACCGGCGCGCGAAAGCGCAACCCGGAAAAATTCGACTTCCCGATCGCGCCCCAGTGACCGTGCTCGCGATAGATCGCGAGCACGTGGTCGGTGTCCTGTACCGCCTCGAGATCGAGGAGCAGCGGAGGATAGCCGAGGACTCGCAACGCCGCGGCGGCGAAGATCGCGCCCTCCAGACAGTGCGCGGTCCGCTCTTGCAACACCCGCCGCGGCGACCATGCCGTCGATGCGAGGTGATAGGGCATCGCGTCGAGTGCGCGCTGCACGCCCCAGGGCGTGCGTAGGGCTGCCAGCAGGCGCTGTTCTCGCAGAGAAAACGCAGCGTCCACCGGGCGATTGTCACCGATCGCCCGGCTATGGCGGAAGCGTTCGATTCCCGACCCGCGCCGTCGGTGGGGGCGGCTGGCGGCGCGGCGGAGGCGTCAGCCGCTCGGAGGTGTCAGTGGTGTTATTCGATGCGGGCTTGAGCCCGCCGGGGACGTTTGGCGCGATTGGCGGCTATCGGGATCACCCGCCCGTTGGATACCTGCTTACCGTCCGCCACGCGGGCACGCAACCGGCCCTCGGCGCATTCCTGGTCGCGAAGCTCCAGAACGACCATGGCAATGAACGTGTCGACGTCGAGGCCGACCAGTTCGGCGAGCTCCTGCGCCGCGGCGAGGATCGAGGGGCTGACCCATACGGCACACCGCCGAGAGGCGTCGTATCCCATTCGCCGTTTTTACTAGCACGTCACGCGCCACTGACTTTTTCGGGTCCCGAGTGTAAGGCTTACATGCCCGGCGCGGCGTCGCGTGCGTCTCGCGCCTGCGACAGTTGCACGATGGCGCCGTCGCAACGAGTGGGCACGTGCCCGCGCGCGCGCAGCGATCTGACGCAATACCCGACTCCAACGGCGCAGTCCCGCGCTGCGCGCTCGCAGGGGCGGCAGAGTGGCGGCAGCGCCGAGGGACTTCCTGCCTGCGCTCGGTGGGACGAAGAAACAGCGCAAATGCACAACGAGCGGGCCAGGCGTCACGACGAGGGCCCGCGGCGCAACGGCCTCGTTGCAGAGGTGACAACTTGCGGTGCCATCGGACCACCGTTCGACCTTCAGCGCGGCGGCCGCGATGCTGTCGAAGCAGGCCTTGTGGTAGTCGCCCGTCGGATGCTGGAAACGCTCGTCCGCTGGCACTTCGTCGGCACAGATCGCACACGTGTGTTGCATGGAACCGATGAAGCGTATCAGCCGCGGCAAGGTCACGCAGGGATCAGGGAATCCCCCACTTGCGAGGGCGAAGATGAGGGCTATTGTCTGTGTGACAAGGAGGCGGTATTCATGGCTCTCTCCCTCGCGGAAACCGTCTGCTCGTTGTTGCGGAGCCTTCGATTCGGCATTCGACGAGCTGCGCGAGTTGTCGCCGAACGGTCGCGGCCATCGTATTCGACGCACAGGTGCTGAAATGTTCGCACTGTAGTCGTGCATTGGACGAGGGCGAAGCGGGCGTCATGATCCAAGGCGAGCGGTTCCATGATGCGTGCCTCCGGCGCTTGATGTCCGACGAGACGATTCGCGTGTCGCGTGCCCTCACGCGGCGCTCTCGCGAGCTGATCGAGCGTTCGCGTCAGCGCCTGCGCGAAGGTCACGGCTGGCCGCCGATCGAGGGCTCGGCGTGACGGACGAGTCGCCACCTCAGTATTTGATCATTCTGCAGACGCTTCGAGGCCTTCCTGGCGACGCGCTCTGTGAGCGATGCCTGAGCGCGATCTGTACCCTCTCGTCGGACGACGTTCGCATCGGAACGTCAGCGCTTCTAGAACGGGCCGAACTGGAGCGCGCCCGGGGATGTGCGAGCTGCCGTCGCGACGTCGCGTCACTGATCTACCGGGTCAAATGTTCCCACTGCAGCTCGGGCTTTGCGTATGGCGAGAAACCGTTGCGAATGGGTGAAGAGCTGTTCCATGTCTCCTGTCTGCGGCGCCTCATCACCGACGACACGATTCGGCTTTCGCGGGCTCTGGGACGCCGGTCACGCCGACTCATCGAGGAAAGTCGTCGGCGCATGCGAGAGGGACGCGGAGGATGGCCTCCGCTCGAGTCGCCGTGAGCGGCGAAGGGCGCTTCGGAGCGCCCCTTCGTTTTGTCAGCGAAAAATGGCGGGCTCGACGGGACTTGAACCCGCGACCTCTGGATTGACAGTCCAGTGTGCTAACCAGGCTGCACCACGAGCCCGCACCGAAATCCGACGGTTAGCTCCGGGAGTGTACCACGACTCTCGGAGCGTGCTTCGTGTCGGCGTCGTCGATGAACTACCTCGACGTCGGTGTCCCGGCGCCCTGGACTGATTCACGCGGCAGGGCGGACGGCGGCGGCAGATTCGCCCTCTCACCGGCATCGGCCTGCGTGTCCTCCCACGACGACCACGGGGTCAGCACGCGCATTTCGACGCGACGGGCCTCGGCCAGGACGTCGGCGGTCGGCTTCTCGCCTGCCGCGAGCGTCACCTTGCCCATCGCCACCGAGCGGATCTGGCGGAGCTCGATGCCGCGCCGAACCAGATGGCGGATCACGCTTTCCACACGATCACGAGCGAGGTCGTCATTGTAGCGATCGGTGCCGCGCGGATCGGCGAAGCCCTGCAGCTCCAGAAGCGCATTCGGATCGGCCTCGAGCGCCTTCGCGACAGCCTCCAGCTCTGCGACGCCCACGTCCTTGAGGTCCGCGCGGCCCGACTCGAAGTAGATGAAACGGGTTTGCACGAGCCGGTACTTGTTGCGGTCGGCGATGCGCTGCGACAGTCGCGCCTCGGAATCGCGGGCCGCGTCGGCGGCGCGGTCGGCTCGCATCTGCGCGTCGCTGGCGGCCGTATCGATCTCGCCGACGCGCGCGTCGAGGCCCTCAACCTTCTGGGCCGTGACATCGACGGCCTGACGACTGGCCGAGGCGCGGTCCGCAGTCTCTCGAAGCTTACTCTCCTGGCTCTGCAGTTCTTGGGCAAGCTTTGCGTCCTGGCTCTGCATCTGCTCCGTGACCTTGGCCTCGCTCGCTTGGACCTGGTCGCGGACGTAGTGCTTCGTCGCGCACGCCGCAAGGCTCATCGACAGGCCAAAGTAGACGATCAGCATCGCTCGCGGTGGCATCATGCCGCCCCCCCCGGCTCGTCACGCTGGACTGATTCCTCGTTCGTGTGGGGGCAGAAATGTGCATTCCAAATGCCAGCAAATCATTCAATGACATAGTCCGCGCGGAGTAGTTACGCAGCAGTAAGCGACGCGATCCAGCCGATCAAACGATCGGGAAGGCAGATGCTCGAGCGATGCGGCGTGGCTCGGCGCGAGGGCGACGCGTCAGAGCGAAAGCTGCCGGCCGTCGTCGTCGGGTGGCAACTCCACCCGAGAGATTCGCAGCTTGCCTTCCTGCGCCAGGAGCGACAGGACGGACGCGATCGCCCCCTCCGAGAGACGAAGCTGCCGAGCGAGGTCGCGAGGGCTCATCGGGCCGAATCGCTCGAGGCACGAGCGCACGTCGTCATCGATCTCGCTCCACCAGCCGTCCATAGGGCCCCTCCTCCGATACTCTGGATTTGGCCACGGTAGGCGTCCGCGTGGACATCGACAACCCGTGAAAGTTTTTTCTCATCTCGATGTCGTATCCGCAAAGGAACGCAACGTGAGGCGGCGTGTTTCTTGCTCTGGTCAATCGGCATGACAACCATTCCACGCGACTCGCACATCGTCGGAGCGGCCGCCATCCTCGCGATCGTCCTCGTTAGCGGCCTGCTTCGCGCATTAGGCCTGTAGAACTCGCGGCGCTGTCATGCTGCACGGCGTTGCCGCCGCGAGGCGGCTGCGCACTCGCGCCCGCCGTTGTTACATCGGAGTGTTGTCGTCTTTACTTCGCGGCACCTTCTCACGGCTCGCGGTCACGCGTCGAGGTCAGGATCGCCGCGATGACGACGGCCACCGTCGTGACGACCACGCCGATCACACGCGCCGTGCGATGTACGGCCAGATCGCCATACACGAACAACCCGAAGCCGACGGCGGCGAGCAGCACATCGATGGCCAATCCGAACAGCCGCATGAGTCGATCATCGCCGAGTTGATCGTCCCTGTCGCGGGACTGGCGTCAGCCGCACCGAGGTCATGCACGTGCTCCGACGAATCGCACGATTCTCGCTCCTCGCGATCTTGCTCGTCATGCTCGCCGCGCCGGCGGGCGATGCGCGCGGCTCGCGCGGAGGCCATGGCCGGCATCACCATGGCCATGGCCGGGTGTTCGTCGGCTTCGGCCCCTGGTGGTGGGGGCCACCGTATCCGTACTGGTCCTATCCGCCACCCTACCCGCGCGTCGTCATCGAAGAGCCGCTGCCCGTCTACATCGAGCGGTCGGCTGAGCCCGATGGCTACTGGTACTACTGTCCAAGTGCGCAGGCGTACTACCCGCAAGCGGCCACCTGCCAGGAAGCATGGATCAAGGTAGCGCCGCGGTCGGAATGAGACTCGCTACCGTGTGACTCGGCGCGCGGCTGCGCCCGCGAGCTACTCTTCGATCTCGAGGACGATGCTGTCGAGGTCGACGCTCGCGGAGCTCGCGATGAACACCTGCGTCACATAGCCGAAGCCGTCGATCGGCAGCGTCTGGAAGGGCAGCGTCGTGTCGTTCGAGATCGGCGGACCGACGCCGAACTGGATGAACTGGCCCAGCACGGACAGCTTCGGAGTGAAATCCCTCGCGATCAGGACCTTCACATCGTGATTGGAGAATCCGACGACGCTCTGTGAGCGTCCGAGCTCGCGGTTGCGCGTCACGCGATACGCCAGGCTTTTCACGCTGAACGTGCGTCCATCCACGGCGCGAATGAACAACCCATGGAGCTCGCGTGGTCCGCCGAAATGCTGCGCCTCGAATCCTGTCTCGAGATTCTTGGGATGGAAATGGCCACGGACGAAATATCCGTTCGCGTCGCCCGTGTTGACCGCCCAGAACGATTCCACGAGAAACCCCTGTTCGATGAAGCTGGGATTGAAGAGGCCGGCGCCCGGAGCGGGGATCGCGCGTCCGGGAAGCGGCTTGCGTATCGCTTCCGGTCCTTTCGGGATGCTTTGAAGCGATTCCGGCTTGCCTTGGGGCGTTGGCGTACCTTGCGCCGATTGCGGCGTCCCTTGAGAAGGCTTCGCGGCGCCCTGCGGTGCTGTGGAGGCGCCTTGGGTTCCATCGCGCTTGGGCACGGTGGCCGGCTCCTCGGCCGGCGGCGCGGGTTCGCTCGCCTCCGATTCACGAAGATGAAGCACCCGGTTGGAGAGCGTGTCGGTCTCTATGCCAGAGACCTGGACGCTGTCGAACGTGATTGTGACCTCGGTGGCAGCGCTCGGTCCATGGACGCCCAGGACGAGGCATATCGCGGCGCCCGAAACGCGTGAGATCACGCTTGGAAGATCACGTACGGGCCGGCATCGGGGGCGTGGCAGACCATACAGGGATGTCAAATCGCATCACAAAAGCGCCGCGCGAGTCAACGTTCCGCCGGCCAGTGTGGCGGATCCCCCTGCCTCTCCGCACTTCCTCGCGGTCCTCATCAAAGCTGATCCCGCCGGCCGCGCCGTCGACGTGGCGCGGCTCGTGCACCGTATCAGGGTGGGCGAGGCACACGATGTCGCCATCTGCGGGTATCTCCGCGAACACCGATGGGTCGGCAGGGAGCTTCCGTGAAGCCCTTTGGGTAAACGAGGGCAGATTCCTTGCTGCCGCTTGCGGTGCCTTGATCACGAAGTTCACACCTCCATGACGACGCATGCCCTCCGTGTGGTGGGCGTCGACGTCCGCAGTGATTCACGATGGGAAGGCTTCCTGGAAAGGCATCCGGACGCGGTCATCTACCACCACCCGGGGTGGCTGTTCGCGCTGGAGGCAGAGTACGGCCGCCGGTGCATCACGCTCGCATGCGAAGACACGGCGGGTCGGCTGCGGGGCGTTCTCCCGTTGATGAGCACGTGCGGGTTGCCGGCGAATCTGGTGGCGGGACATCGTGCCGGGCGCCGACTCTCGTCACTACCGCGCACACCCATCGCCGGCCCGCTCGCGACCGATCCGGACGCCAGCGACGCGCTGATCAGCACGGCACTCGAACGAATCCGTACGCACGCCTCGATGCAGCTGGAGCTCAAGCCGGTTCGCGAGCTGCCCCACGCCCATCGCCTCGTGCGGCTGCCGTGGCGGCAGACGTTTGTCATCACGCTCCCCGATGACCCGGAACGCCTTCGCTTCGGAAATTCGCGCAACCACTCGCGCGTACGGTGGGCGATCAACAAGGCCACGCGCCTGGGCGTCGAGGTACGATCGGGCGAAGGCGAACGGGACCTCAAGAGCTGGTACGCGCTCTATCTGGACGCCATGCGGCGAAACGCGGTGCCCCCACGCTCCTACCGTTTTTTCTCGGCGCTGTGGCGACAGCTGCACGCGACCGGCGCGCTACGCGTCCTACTGGCCGAGCGACGGAGCGCCGGCCGGACCAGCCTCCTGGCTGGCTCGCTCATCTTGTCGTATGGCAAGACGGCCTTCTATGCGTTCAACGGTAGCCGACGCGACGCGCTCTCGCTTCGCCCCAACGACATCATCCAGTGGCACGCGATCCATGATGCGTGTCGGCGCGGCCTTCGTTGGTATGACCTCGGGGAGGTCAGTGACGACAACGAGATGCTCACCGATTTCAAGGCCAAGTGGGGCGGAGCGCCGCGGCGCTTGTACCGGTACTATTCTCCGGACTCCTCGCACAATGTCGCTCGCGAGTCTTCGCAGAGCGCCGGCGACGTGAGCCGTCGAGGCGAAGGCCGCGCCAACGGCACAGCTCGTGCGCTCTCCGCCGCGCGCGCGCTGTGGAAGCGGCTTCCCCTCCCCGTCACCGCGAAGCTCGGTGACTGGATCTATGCACGGCTGTAGACCCCTGGATCGACGCCTGGCATTGCTCGGCGGCACCACGCAGTGGCGCGATTGCGTCGCGGCATTGCGGTACCTTGGCAGACCCGCGCAGCTCGTCGCGGGCTCCAAGATCAACGAGTACGAAGACGCCTTCGCTACCGCGGTCGGAATCAAATACGCGATCGGCTTCGCCACTGGCCGCGTGAGTCTCTACGGACTTCTCCGGGCTCTCGGCGTCGGTGACGGCGCCGAGGTTCTCCTGTCGGTCCCGACGCATGTCGTCGTGGCCAACGCGATACGTCACACGGGAGCGCGGCCGGTCTTCGTCGATTGTCGCTTGGACGACTACAACATCGACCTCGACGATGCCGAGCGTCACCTCACGCCACGATCGCGCGTGCTGCTGGTGCAGCACACGTTCGGCGTGCCCGTCGAGATGGACGCGGCGCTCGCGTTCGCGCGCCGCCACAATCTCCTCGTCATCGAAGATTGCGTGCACGCGCTCGGCGCCCGGTACGACGGCCGACACGTGGGAACGTTTGGCCACGCGGCATTCTTCAGCACCGAGGAGACGAAGACGATCTCGACGGTCATGGGCGGCATGGCAGTGACGAACGACCCGGAGCTGGCGGCCCGCATGCGGCGCTTTCAGGCCTCGTGCCGCCTGCCGCGTCTCTCGCTCTCGGCGAGATACCTCACGAAGTTCATCGTCTACTACATGCTGACCGAGCCGCGTCTCCATCGGTTTGCACGCGTCGCGTACGAGCAGCTCGGGCGCCGCAACCCGTTGCCAATACCCACGACGCGGCAGGAGCGTCGCGGCGGGCGGCGCCCGGACCTCGAGCAACGGCTCAGCAATGGTCAGGCGGCCGTCGGCGTCTCTCAGCTCAGCGGCCTGGGCGGGAACGTGAAGCACCGGGAGCTCGTCGCGCACGCGTATGAGGCGTGCTTGCATGAAACGGCGGCGTCACGGTGCGGCGTCCGACTCCCCCGGGTTCCGGCGCACGCGACACCGGCGTATGTACGCTATCCGGTCTGGGTCGACGACCGCGCCGCGGTGATTCGGGCGCTCACTCGTCACGCGGTGGTCGGGACCTGGTTCACGTCGGTCCTCGAGGAAGCGGACCCGCCAGAGGCTCTCGGATATGAGCCGGGCTCGTGCCCGCACGCCGAAGAGGCCGCACGGCATTTGATCAACCTGCCGACGCATCTCCGCGTCGACGAGAACGACGTGAGAACGCTGACCACCGCGCTCACGCAGAGCGTGGGCGCCGCGGCGTGACATCTCGTCAGGGATCAGGCTTGAAATCGAACTGAAGCGCGGTGCACTCCAGGCTGACGCTGTCGACATACACTCGACCGCGGGCGGACAAGAACTGGACGGCGCCATTTGCTGCACAGCGGAGCGGTCCGAACGCGTCACCTCCGCTCCCACCGACCGCCGACAGCCACGTGACCTCACCGGTGGGCTCACCACGATGGGTGAAATGCTGACAGCCGAGTCGCAGCCGATCGACGTAGGATCCTGCCCGCCCCCGCATCGCGACGACCGCCTGGTTGCGGGGGCAGACCACCTCGAACGGTTGACCGTGCGGGCCACCGATCGATGCTCCCTGAGCCGCATCGCCTCTCCAGATGGCCATATTGTTGACGCTCGAGAACCGCATGCAGATCGCACGGATCTGGTCGAGCCAACTACCGCTGCGTCCCGCCACTCCGATCAACATGTGAGGGCCGTCGCGATAGACCCTGGCGGGAACCAGCATCGTTCCACACCCCGACCTCGCCGCCGGGTCTCCTCCGGTCCCGCCAGCCGGCCCCAGTGTCTCGGCGGTGACGGTATGCGGAAACAAGCCGAGCGCGAGACACAGAAGCGCGCTCGCTCGGACGAGCATCATCGCGACCGCGCCGAGGGCGTTCATGAGCGGTTCAGCATGGTAGACGGGACTGAGCGATCTCGGCAAGGCGCCGATCTCCGTCCGCCGCTACGGCTGGATGACCACGCGGCCACATTCGCCGATCGGCGCGATCCGCGTCCTCCAGTTTCCGTTCGTTCCGAAGTACTGCTGGGTCGCGAAGGCGCAGTCGCTCGTCGTGGGATCCACGGAGACAGATGAGAAGTCGCCGAACCGCACGGTGCTCGATGCAGCGCCGGTCGCATTGCCCCCGGTCGCGTAGACGGTTCCCACGCCGAAGAGATTTTTGAGCGGCTGCGCCGCGTCCACCGCGATGGCCACGGCGGAGGTAGCGGTCTTGGCCACCACGGCGTCGGTCGAGGCCCAGGTGAGGTAGACGGTTTCCCGCAGGGCGGAGATGCCCACCGCGAGGGACGGGTTGAAGTCGTCGCTCCACGGGCTGTGCGCCGCCTCGGCGACGCTCACGGTGGCGCTGGGTAGATTGAGCGCACCGGTGGCGTTGCGTAGATTGACCGCACCGTATCGCACGGTGGGAAATGTCTCCTCATCCACGACGTGGGTGAACCAGATCTTTCCCCCATCGAAGTAGGGCGACGAGGTGATGTTGCCATCGGATGTGTCGATCGCGACGCTGCTTGCAGGCTGCCGGGCCCCGCGGCTCGGCTTCGAGAAGGGATTGGAGAAGGTCTTTGACACCAGCACTGGGCCAAATGGAGTTGGCGCCAGCGCATAGAGCTTATAGCCCGTGCCGGGAACCGCGGCCAGGAAGAAGCTCGCTGGACTGTCGACCATGGGCTGCCCCGCATGCGTCACCGGGGCGGTGAGTGAGTCCACCGTGAAGTAAGGAAAATCGACGTGCGCGGCGGTGTAGATCGGTGTCTTCGGAATGGCAAACACGATGAAGCTCTGGCATCCGTTGCGGCAGTTCCTCGTCGAGAGCAGTAACGAGCGCCGGTCCTGCGCGAGCATGGGAAAGTCGAGGAACGTACCGGCCAGGGTCGCATCTCCATGGAATGCCATGCGGAACGTGAACCACGTTCCGCACGGATCCTCGGTCTGAGTCGCCGCCACCCACAACGCCGGCGTGTCGCCGGCGTTCACGGAACTGACCGTCACGGCCAAGCTGAACCGCTGGTTGATGTTGTCGAACTGCACGCGCGGATCGGTCAGGCTGTCGTTGGTCCGGAGCAGGCGATTGAGCGTGACGGGCCCTCCACACTGCACTGCGCCGAATCGATTGGTCACCTGGATGAGGTCATTGACGACCTGGACGAGCCTGCCGGCACCGGCAGCGGCGTTGGGGTCGGGAGGCGGATTGGTGCAACTCGGACAGGCGTCTTGAACGACACCATCGAACGCGCAGGGAACCGCCACGATCCCGCAATTATCGAATCGCAGCGGCAAGACCGTCGCAGGTGGCGAGGCCGAGAACGCCTTGCGAGGCCGCGCAGCAGATGGAGGCGGCGGCGGCGGGCGCACTTCGCGATCCTGGCGATCCTCCTCGAACGTCCGCGGCTTGATCGGGCCGGTGGTTCTCGCATCCGCGGATCGCGCGACCTCTGCGAAATTGATCGTGCGCGCGGCGCCGTCGCTGCCTCCTCGCCCCGCCGCGAACGATCCGGCGCCGCCGGCACCGGCCGTAGAATCGCGGGGCACGTGGTGACAGCCCGCGATGAGGATGCAGACGGACAGCCCGAGCACGTACCTCCTGGCGATGCCCATCTCGCACCTCCAACCCGACGTTGTCCGACCCCTGGCGTGTTGTTACCGGTACGCGGGAATTGCCAGCCTGCTGCGCGGCTATCCAGCCCGATCTCGGATCATACGCCTGCGTCGGTTCGCCGCTGGGTTCGCCGCGCAACGCCGTGCAAAACGGTTGCGGTCGCGAGACCAACCCCGCGCGGACTCATGGAGGCGTCGGCAAGAATTTCAACGGAATAGCGGCGTGGACGGTCTCGTCAACTCCGGGGGTATGTGCTCTCCGAGGCCGATAGAAGAGCGTCGGAGGCGGATTCGCCGCTGGTTGAACTTCAGGGGACTCGATCACACCATCGAGAGCATTGGTGGCGACGGGACACGATGCGACGTGTGCGCGCGATTTGTTGAGGCGGGGCAGAACCTCTTCGTCATCACCTTCCGGGCCACGATCAGCTTGCGTCTCGATGGCGGCTGCATGGATCTCTGGTGGTCAGAGATCGCTTCGCAGCGCGACTCGGAGCCGGGTCGCCCAGGGTAGAACCTGCGCATGAGCGCATCTTCGAGATGGCCGCTCGAGGGCCTGACCCTTCTCGTGGTGGATGATCACCGCGACACCGTAGAGATGTTCCGTGCATATCTCGCGACGTTCGGCGCCACGGTGCTCGGCGCCGGTAGCGCGAAGGCGGGCTCTCGCGATTGCCGAGACGCACGTATTCGATGCGATGCTCGTCGATCTTCGGATGCCTGGCGAGGACGGCCGGTGGTGTCCTCGGCGAAATCCCGCGAAATCAATGGTGGGCGGAGCAGGGCTCGAACCTGCGACCCCGGCCGTGTAAGAGACGTAGCGCGCAAGCTACCGGCGCGGGAGGTCGCGTACTTCCGCGCCGGTTTTTTTCTGCCCGGCGCCACCGCGTACCGCCGTCTACCACCGTTTCCCACCGCGCGGGTCACACGCGGGTCACAGTCACCGGCGCCCGCGCCGCTTCTTCTTCTCCTCCTCCTCACGCTTCGCGCACTCAACGTGCACGCTCGCGAGTCCGCGCCGAATCCGTCCGTCGGCGCGTTCGATCAACTTCTTGCAGATCGCGCAGTACGTGCGACCGGGGCGATCGGGAGGCATGCGATACGTAGAAATACCTATGGTGGCGGTCGGCTGTCTACTCGGGAAAAACCCGAACCCCAGGTCCACGTCGCGCGGCGGTGCCGGTTCGGACGCCGGGGCCGCCGGGGTCCCGCCGCCCTTCTGCCGCAGGTCACTCGTCGGGAAAGTTTGCGACGAACCGACAGCCGGGGCTAGCGTGTACGGCTAGGAGGTCGCCGAGGTCCACTTCGGTCTCACGGCCCCTCAGTCCGAGCGCGTCGTCGTCCAGGTCGAGCACGTGCCGGTCGTCGTCGACGAGCGTCCGCGTCGCGCCCTCGACGAAGAACTCCTTGATCCGCCGCTCGTCGAGGCCGGCGCCCCGGGCGATGACTAACGCCTCCGGGTTCGCGGGGACGGGCACGAAGGAGATTTCGAGCAGCTCCTTCTCCGCCCACACGACGCCGTCCGGACCGACGTTGAAGTCGTCGTCGAGGACCCGGAAGCCGACGGACACGGCGTTGATGATCCCGGCCGGCACGAGGTCGTGCACGGTGTCAGCGAAGGGGTAGACGCCCCGCTCCGGGAACTCGGCGACCGCGCGCAGATCGGCGCCGCCGCTGATCTCGACGCACTTCGCGACCGGCGGCTGCCGGTAGTCGTGCGCCCACAAAAACACGGGTTCTTCTTGAAGTTGTCGAGCTTCCACCCGGTAACGGGCACGACCTCGCCGTGGCGGTCGGGGCTACCGGTCGACGCGATCACCGCGACTCGGCCGTCGGACTGCTGCTTCGGGCGCGCCTGGGCTATTCGTCCACGATCTCCGTCGAAGCGGCGTGCGCAACATGGTCCGCAGCGGCGTGCCCGAGCGCGTCGCGATGGCGATCTCCGGGCACAAGACGCGGTCCGTGTTCGACCGCTACAACATCGTCAGCGAGGGCGACCTCGTCGAGGCGGCGCGCCGGATCGCCGCGACGTCGAACGGTCACGCCGGCGGAGACGGTCACAAAAACGGTCACAGTCGCCGGGTCGCCGGGAAGAACCTGTCGCGTAAGTCGTCGAGAAGGATGGTGGGCGGAGCAGGGCTCGAACCTGCGACCCCGGCCTTGTAAGGGCCGTGCTCTCCCAACTGAGCTATCCGCCCGTGCTGCACGAGTGTACGTCCGCGCCTGCAGTAAAGTGAAGCCATGACGGCCGCACGCGCACTCGAGCGCCTGTATTCCGTGCCCCTCAAAGAGTTCACGCGCGCCCGCAACAGCCTGGCGGCCGAGCTGCGGAAGTCGGGCGACCCCGACGCGGCGCGGGCCGTGGCCCGCTTGCACCGGCCGAGCGCGCCGCTCTGGGCCGCCAACCAGCTGGCGCGTCATGCGGGGGCGGCGCTCGAGCGCTTCCTCGACGCCGTCGATCGCCTGCGTCGCACGCAGCTGTCCGACCCGCGCGGGGCGATGCAGGCGATGCGCGCCGAGCGCGCTCAGCTCGACACGCTCGTGCAGCGGGCCGCCGCGGCGCTGGCGGAGGCGGGACACTCGGCCTCGCTGGAGACTCGGCGGCGGATCGGCGACACGCTGCTCGGCGCCGCGACCGATCGCGCTCACGCGGAAGCGCTCGCCCACGGCCGGCTGACCGAGGAGCTGCACGCGCCCGGCTTCGACGCGCTCACGGGCACGCCGCGGCTACGCATCGTGCAAGGTGGCGCGTCGCGACGCGACGGCGCGGCCGCGCGCGATGACGGAGCGACGCGCGATACGAGAGGCCGTGCGCGCGATGCGAAAACCGACGCGCGTGACGCCAAGCGTGAGGCGAAGGCGCTCGAGCGCGCGAGCCGCGCGGAGCAGCGCCGCCAACAGGCCGAAGAGCGCCGGCGGCAGGCCGAAGCGCGGCGGCAAGAGGCGCAAGCGCGAGCGGCGCAGGTGGCCGCGCTGCGGCGCGAGGAGGCGTCGGCGCGCGCGCGGCTGGCCGACGTGCAGCGCCAGCTGAAAGCCGCGCGCCGCGGACGGAGCGCTCAGCCCCGCTAGTCGCCGCCGTTCATGCGGCGCCCCAGCTGCCGGAATCCCTCCGCAATGTCGTCGCCGGCGGTCGAGAACCCCTTGCGGATGACGCTCCAGTCGTTCTTGACCTTGTCGGCAAGGTTGGCCGCCGGCGGATCTTTCGGCGCCGAGGCCGCGGCAGCGGGCGCGGGTTTCGCCGGCTTCGATGGCGCGGCGGCAACGGGAGCCGGGGGCGGCGTATGCGTAACGGGCGGCGACGGCGCCGTCACCGCGGCCGGGGCCGCCGCGTGGGCCGGCGGCGGAGACGCGCTCTCCTGCGGTTTCTCGACCTCCGCACGACGGGGCGGCGCAGCCGGCGACGTCGACGCCGGCGGCGGCACGATCGTCTCGCGTGTGGGCCTCGTGATGGGCCTGACCGTCAGCGATCGCTCCACCTGACGCGTGCGCGCGTTCGCCTGCGCGACCTCGTCACCGAGGCGCTTGAGCGCCGCCTCCGCGCTCGCGAGACCGGACTCCGCCCTGGCCACGCGGCTCTCGGCCTCGTCGACCCGCGCACGCATACCCTGCACGCCGCCGCCGACCGTCCCGACCTGCTCGCGCAGCGTCTGCATCGTGGTCGCGAGCGCGCGCACCTGCTCGCCCACCGCCTGACGATCACGATCGAGCGCGGTGAGCCGCTCGGCAACGCGCGCGTCGGGCGCCGGCGCGGGAACGGCGGCGGTTACGGGTCGCGCGGCAGGCCGCGCGATGAGAATCGCGCACAGGATCGCAGTGGTGGCGAAGCAGACGCCGGCCATCGCGTGGCCAAGCCGGGTGATCAGAAGGTCCTGGTCGGCGCGACCGGCCTCGACACCGATCGGCGAAAACCCGCTCCGTAGAACGAGCAGGCACATGATGAGAGCACCCAGGGCACTGGCGAAGATGCAGACTACGAGCATGGATTCCTCCAGGCCCCTGTGATCTCACTCTACCAGCGGTGTCGAGAGCCGGCGACTAGAGGTCGAGCGCGGCCAGGCGCTCCACCGTCGGTACGCCGTCGGCGTCCCACCCGCGCAACCCGTAGTAGACGTCGAGCATGCCGCTGAGCTCGTCGGGCGGGCAGTGCATGCCGGCCGACGGACCCTCGGGAATCGGTTCGTGCATCACGCGCCACGGCAGCGTGTCGGCGCCGCGGCGCACGCCCTCGCGAACGTTGAACAGCCGCTCGAGATTGACGATGCGCTCGCCCACGCGCTCGAGCTCGTCGGCGCTGACGTCCCACCCGGTGACCGCGCGTACCATCCGGGCGTACGGCTCGCCGACGTAGAGGCCGAAGCCACGCTCGGAGGTGAACCGGCACATGACGAGCGAGTCGCCGATCGCCGTGAAATGCTGGCTGCGGATCGCGAACGCGGGCTTGTCCTTGGTGCCGCGTCGGTCGAAGGTCGGCGCGTATTGCGGCGTTGGCCGCGTATCGTGGTGGCTGCCGCCGCGGGTCGCAGTCGCGTAGCCGATCGAGAGCCCCTTGAGCGCGCGCGCCGAGTGCGCCGGCAGCTCGAGCCGCTTCACGGCGTAGACGAGGTTCGTCGCGCCCGGACGCACGGACTCGGCGAGACGCCACGCGCCCTCGGCGAGCCGATCGCCGAAGCCCTCGCGCGCCGCGGTCATCTCGACCAGGCGCAGCATGCCGCGCCAGTCGCCCCAGCCGAACGGCACGCCGACCTCTCCGGGTTTGAGCCAACCGCGCTCGAGGGCCTCGCATACGAACGCCAGCGTGACGCCCATCGAGATCGTGTCCATGCCGGCCAGATCGCAGAGGTCGTTGGCGAGGATCAGCGCCTCGGGGTTGTCGATGCCGAGCATCGGTCCGAGCGCGAAGATCGTTTCGTACTCCGGCATTTTCGCGCGCCGGCCGGCGAACTCGCCTTCCGTGATCGCGTACTGCTTGCCGCACGCGACCGGGCACTTCAGGCACGTCGTGTCGCGCTCGTGATAGTGCGCCCTCATGTCTTCGCCGCCGATCACCCGGGCGCTCGCGAAGACCTCGGTTTTGAGATTGAACGCGCCGAGGGCGCCCAGCGCGTTGATGGGGCCGACGAGGAACGGCGTGCCATAGGTCGACAGCGCCTTGGTGCCGGTGCCGAGCGCCTCACGCGTCTCGTCGAGCAGCGCCTTGAGCGCCGGCGCGTCGGCGACGGCGGTCTTGCGCCCGCCGCGCACGACCACCGCCTTGAGATTCTTGCTGCCGAGCACCGCGCCGATGCCGCCGCGCCCCGAGACGCCCTCGCGGTTCTTCCAGTAGTGCGCCATCGCCGCGAAGCGCACGCGCCGCTCGCCGGCCGGCCCGATGGCAATGGCGTCGGCGTCGGCACCTTCCGCCGCCACGAGCGCGCCCACGGCGTCGCGCGTCGAGCGCCCCCACAGCGCATCCGCGGGCTTGAGTGACGCGCCGTCCTCGGTCACGAGCAGGTACGAGGGCGCCGCCGCGCGCCCGGTCACGCAGACCGCGTCGAAGCCGGTGCGCTTGAGCGTGGCGGGAAAGCGCCCACCGAATGTCGAATCGAAGAACAGCCCGGTCAGCGGCGACTTGCTCGCGACTAGCGCGCGGCTGTTGCCGGGCACGGTGGTATCGGTGACGGGGCCGACGGCGAACACCACGGCATTGGCGGGATCGAACGCGTCGACGCCGGCCGGAATGCGATCGTAGAGCACGCGCGCGGCGAGGCCGTTGCCGCCGAGCAGCCGGCGCGCCGTCGCCTCCGCGAGAGGCTCGACGCGCGTGGCGCCGCTGGTCAGATCGACGAAGAGGAGGCGCCCGCCATAGCCGTTCACGGCGTCGGACGTGGCAGCGCCGCCAGCTCCTTGCGGGCGGCGTCGCGCACGTCGGCGGGCAGATCGCTCTGCGCGAGCAGCTTCTTGTACACGGTCGTGGCCATGTCCGGCTGCTTCGCGGCCGCGTACGCGCGCGCCGCGCCGAGCAGACCGCGGCGGCCGGGCACGCTGTCGGGTGCGACGTACGCCGCGCTCAGGTAGTACTCGACGGCCGCGAGCGGATCGGTGTCGCCGGCATACGTCTCGCCCAGCGCGTACGCGGCCTCGGCCGCCGCCGCCCCGTCCCCGCTCTTGAGCAGCCGCTCGAGGATCGGGCGCGCGGTGTCGAATCGCTTGTCTTGGCTCAGCAGACGCGCGTGGCTGAACAGCGCCTCGCGCGTCCAGCCGGGCGCCGACTCATCGCGTGGGCCCTTGCCGTACGCCTCGAGGGCACCCGCGCGATCGCCGGTGGCTTCGCGCGCCTTGGCCAGCGCCAGCCACGCGCGTGGCGCGTCCTCGCTCGGCGAGCCCGCCACATACTGCTCGAGCGTCGGCTTCGCGTCGGCCGCGCGGCCCGTCGCGATCTGCGCCTCGGCGAGCCGGAGCGACGCGGCCTGGGCCAGCGGATGCTGCGGATACTTCTCGCGCAAGAGCTTCGTGCTGTCGAGCGCGATCGGCCATGCGCCCGCGGCCGCCGCGCCCGCGCCGACGCGCTCGAGCGCATCGGGCGCGACGTCGGCCTGCTCGTTCACGAGTCTGCGCGCGAAGCCGAGGGCCCCGGGCCAGTCCTTTTCGTCGACGGCGATGGTCGTCAGCGCATAGAGCAGCGCCGCCGAGCGGCGGGCGCCAAGCGCGTCCTTCGACGTCGCCGACAGCGCGGCCTGCGCGGGCGCCTTGAACTCGCGCACGGCGCCCTTGCCGTAGGCGGTCACGGCGAGCCCATAGGTGGCCGCCGCGGCCTCGTCCGGCGTGCCGGAGTCACGGACGGTCGTGAAGAGCTTCTCGGCATCGTCGCGGCGGCCGTTGGCGAGCGCCACGCTCGCGACACCGAGCTGACCGAGCGCCACGGACCCGTCCTTCTGGGCCAGCGTGAACTCGCGAAGCGCCTCGTCCCGCTTGCCCTGGTTGAGCAGCGCCACGCCCAGCGCCGCGTGGGCGCGGCCGAATAGCGCCGCGAACGGCGCGCGTCCGAGCCAGTCGCGCAGCGCAGATTCCGCGCCGGCGGCGTCGCCCTGACGCAGCAGCGCCAGCCCGCGGTTGAACCGCGCGAAGTCCGCGCGCGGATGCGTCGGATACGACGCGATGATGCGCTCGACCATCTCGCGGCCGGCCGCGAGGTCGCCCGCGTCGAGCGCCAGCTCCGAGGCGAGCAGCAGCGCGTCCGGCGCGCGCGGGTCGTCGGGCGCGGCGCGGAACGCGTCCTGCAGCTCGCGCCGTGCGTCGCTCTTGCGCCCCTGCTTGAGATACGTCCACGCAAGCGCGGTCCGCGCGACCGGCGCCTGCGGATCGGTCGAGAACTCGACCAGCAGCCGGCGGAACGCGGCGGCCGCCGCCATGAAGTCGCCTGCCTGGTAGGCCGCTTCGCCCTGCAGCAGCAGCGCGGGCAGGAGCACGTCGGCGCTCGGCTTGCCATTGAGCACCGGCGTGAGGCCGGCCACGGCCTGCCCGAATTCGCGCTGCTCGAAGTCGACGCGCGCCTGTCGCACGGCCGCCTGGCGCGCCGCCGGCGAGCCCGCCGCGACGTTCTGAGCGAGCTCGAACTGCGTGCGCGCGTCATCGCGCTCGCCCTGCGCGCGGTGGGCCTCGCCCTTCACCATCAGAACCCACGCGCGCGACGCGGGATCGAGTTGGCCGCCGAGCAGCTCTTGATACACGGGCTCGGCGTCGACCGGACGCGGGCCATCGCCGGCCGCGCGCGCGAGGCGGAATAGCATCGGGTATGCGAGTGGCGATCGCCGTGCTGCGAGCGCCGAGACGAACTTGCGCGCCCCTGCCCAGTCGCCCGTCGCCAGGAGCGCCTGCGCGAGCCCGGCGGTGGCCCACTCCGACTCGGCGCTGCCGGAGTACGAGCGGAACGCCGCGACCGATTCCGGCCCGTGGCCGGCGGCAAGCGCCCACCAGCCAAGCCGAAGCGTACCGGCGGGAAGCAGCGGATGTCCGCCGCCCTGCGTGAACTGTCGCAGCATCGCCTCCGCGCGCGCAGCCTGGCCGATACGCCCGAGCGTGTCGCCATGCCAGAACAGGACGTCGCGTACGAGCGTCGGCGGCACGCCGCGCGACTCGAGCTGCGTCCATTCCTTGTCGGCCTCTTCCCATCGCCCGAGCGCATAGAGCGAGAGCGCCAGCCCGTGACGCCCCCACGCGTCGAGCGGAGCCGGCGTCGCGCCGGAGAGGAGCAACGTGAACGCCTCACGCGCGCGGCCCGCCTCGCGTAGACGCAGCGCCGTCCAGCCGCTGCCGTGCAGGGCCCAGACGCCGAGGTCTTGCCGCGACTCCTGCGCGACCTGACGGAACAGCCAGTCGGCCTGCTCGATACGGTCCATGTGCCACAGCGCCTCGCCGAGCCAGTAGCGCGACTCGCGCAGCAGGTCGCGGTCGGTGGTCTTACGCACGGCGTTCTCGAGCGCCTTGGCGGCTTCGTCGAAGTCACCCTTCTGAAAGCGGGCGCGGCCGCACTCGAGCGATTCCGACGCGATGCCGAGCCACGAGCCGACGCACGGCAGCGCGCGGGGCGACGGGATGAAGGCCGTCGGCTTGTCGGCGACCGGCGCCGTCGGGCTCGCCGGCGGAAACGGCGGCATCTCGACGGGTGCGGCCGGCACGGGCAGCTCGACGGTGAGCGACGGCTTCTCGGACGGCGCGGCCGCGAACGGGATGACGCGCGCGAGATCCGGCGGCGGCGGCTCGGGCGGGCGCGGCGCCGCGGCGCCGGTCATCGCGATCCAGATGACACCGAGCGCGGCGGCGCGCCTCACGATTTGCCTTCTTTCTTCGCCGGTGTGCTCGGCGACGGCTTCGTCGCCGGCGCGGCGGGCTTCGCCACGCGCGTCTTGACGGCGGCCGCCCGCTCGCGCGCCCAGTCGCGCAGCGTGGCGTCGGGGCTCTTGTTCGCCACCGCCTCGTACGCCGTGAGCGCGCCTTTCCATTCCTGCTGCTCCTCGCGCGCGAGGCCGAGACCGGCCAGCGCGCGGAACCGCACGCTCGCTTCCGTGTCGGCCACCGTGCCGACGGCTTCGAAGGCCTTGGCGGCGGGCGCGAAGCGCTTCTGCTTGAGCTCGGACTCGCCAATGAGCAGCCACGCCTCGGAGCGCACGGCGTTCTCGTCGCTCTTGGTGGCAAAGGTCGCGTAGGTCGCTGCGGACTTCCAATTCTTTTGCTTGAAAGCCTCCGAGCCGGTCTGAAGGAACTCGCGAGCCATCTTGCGTGTGGAGGGACTGTCGGGAAACTCGGTCGACAGGCGCTTCCAGGCTGCTTCCTGGTCGCGCGGCCGGCCGAGGTTCGTCGCAATCTTCACGGCGTCGTACAGCCCTTCCGCGGTGGGAGGGCTCTGCTCCATGAGTGTCTTGTAGGCTTCGAGCGCCTCGTCGCGGTCGCCGTGGCGCGCCAGCGTCTGCGTGATGAGCCCGCGTGCGGTCGGGGCCTGCGCGTGATTCGGATACGCGGCGAGGAACGCGCGCAGCTCAGCCACGCCCGTCTTCGCGTCGCCACTCGTGGCCTTGATCCAGCCGCTCCAGAATTGCGCGTCGGCGACCAGCGGCGACTTCGGATACTTCTTCTGGAAGTCTGCGAGCAGTGCGACGGCCTCGCTGGTCTTCTTCAGCTCCGCGAGCGTGCGCGCCGCCTGCAGCGTCGCGGACGGCGCCAGCGCATGATCGGGGAACGCGGCGACGAGCTCCTGGAAGCCCGCGACGGCCGTCTCCGCGTGCTTGAGCTCGAGGTCGCTCCACGAGCGTCCGTAGAGCGCGTCGGCCGCGAGCGGGCCCGCCGCGTCGGCGCGCAGCACGTCGTCATACGCCGGCCGCGCTTCGCCGAAGCGCTTGAGACGGAAAAAAGTTTCCGCCTCCCAGAATCTCGCCTCCTGTGGCCGGCCGGGTGCCGGCGTCATCGTCTGCGCGCGCTTGAACGCCTCTAGCGCGCCTTGGCTGTCGCCGGTCTGCAGGCGCGCCTTGCCGAGCAACAGCACGGCCTCCGGCAGCCGCGCGTCCTTGGGATACTGCGTGACAAGGCGTTCGAGGGCACGGCGCGAGGCCGAATACAGGCCGTCCGCGAAGGCGCGCTCGCCCACGAGCCACAGACGATCCGCCTCTTCGATGGCGGCGGCTCGCGACACGAGGGACACGAGCAGGAGCGCGATGCCGGCCGAGATGCGCGGCGCGCGGCGCTTCATTACTCCGCAGCGTAGCACGGCCTCCGCGTCCTGGCTTCATCCCGTCGTCGCGGCGCGGTATGATCGCAACCCCGCGGCAGGAGGCATCATGCGTCAGCGCATCGTGGTCATCGTCGCCGTTCTCCTCCTCGGCACCGCCGAGAGCCGGACGCCCGCGCACGCTCAATCGGGTGACGTGGCCTACGTCACGCGCGTCGTCGCGGTCAACGCGATCTACGCCGCGATCGGCGATCGGATCGAGGCCGTTCGCTACATCGGCGTCGGCGTCCCGCTCATCGCGCATCCCACGCGTGGTCCCGAGCCGTACGCGGACGTGGTGCTCGAGATGAATCGCCGGCTCGTGGAAGGCAAATGGGTGCGCCTGACCTACGACGACCGCGTCCGCGACGAGCAGGGGCGCCTGCTCGCGTACGTGTGGGTGGGGCGCGTGTTCGTCAACGCCGCGCTGCTCCAGCACGGCTACGCCGACGCCGATCGGGCGTCCATCAACACACGCTACGTCCCGTATTTCCTGTCGCTCGAAGCGAGCGCGCGGCACGCCGGCCGCGGCCTCTGGGGCTACCGCGACGTGCTCATGTATCACCGGGCCCGACAGGCGGCATCCGCCGGCGAGGCCTCGAATATCGGCGAGCAGGCCGCGAGCGCGCTCGGCGGCCGCGTGTTCTCCGCGCCGAATCCGATCACGCCTCCGACCCTCGTGCCCATTCCGTCGAGCGAGCCCGGCGCGGTGGCCGCTCCAGGCCGGAGCACCGGCGGGTTGTCGCCGCGGCCCGAGTCGGGGCCATCGCCGGGCGCGCCGTACGTGCCCCCGTCCCGGATGCGGTAGAGTTCAACCGTGCGCGTGTGCGCGTTCGATCTCGACCACACGCTGGTGTCCTCGCCCCTCGACCTGGCCGCCATGGCGCTCGAGATGCGCGGCTACATCGAGAGCTGTCGTGGCGCCCTGCCCACGCGTGACGAGCGATATCGCGTCGGTGAGCTGGTGCGATGGTGCCGCGACCAGGCCCCGGACCTCAGCAAGCCCGTGTGGGACATCGCGCTCGATCACGAGCGCCGTGCCGTCGAGAGTGCGTGGCTCGAGCCGGGCGCGCGCGAAGCCCTGGCGGGCGCGCGCGCCGCGGGCTTCGCCACCGCGCTGTGGACGAACAACGCGCGGGAGGTGACCGACGTCGCGCTCGATCGCTTCGCGCTCGCCGCCGCGCTCGACCTCGTGGTCACGCGGGACGAGATGGCCGAGATGAAGCCGTCGGCGGACGGCTGGCGCGTCATCGCCGCGCGCTTCGACGGCGTGCGCCACGCCGTCGTCGTCGGCGACTCGTGGGTCGATGGGCTCGCGGCGGCGGCCGCCGGCGTCCCGTTCATCGCGTATCGCCCTCGCGAGGGCGAGATGGCGCGCTGGAAGATCACGCCGATCGCGCAGATCGACGACCTCACCGCGCTGCCGGCCCTGCTGCGCGGGCTCGTCAACGGCGGCTAGCGTGGAGCTGTTCCCCGAGCCGGCGAGCGCGCCGTCACCCGCGCCGGCAGGGCCGCTGGCCGACCGCGTGCGACCGCGGACGCTCGACGACGTGGTCGGCCAGGAGCATCTGCTCGGTCCCGGCCGCGTGCTGCGCGCAGCACTCGAGCGTGGCGAGCTGCACTCGATGATCCTCTGGGGGCCGCCGGGATCGGGCAAGACGACGCTGGCGTCGCTGATGGCGCAGGTGACGGGCGCGCGGTTCATCGCGTTTTCCGCGGTGCTGTCGGGCGTCAAGGAGATCCGCCAGGTCGTCGGCGAGGCCGAGACCGAGCGCGCACGGCGCGGGCGGCGCACGATCCTATTCGTCGACGAGATCCATCGCTTCAATCGCGCGCAGCAGGATGCATTCCTGCCGCACGTCGAGAAGGGCACGATCGTGCTGATCGGCGCGACCACCGAGAACCCGTCGTTCGAGGTCAACAGCGCGCTGCTCTCACGCTGCCGCGTGTACGTGCTGCGTCCGCTCGCCGAGCCGGACGTGATCGAGATTCTGCGCCGCGCGCTGGCCGATCGCGAGCGGGGCCTCGGCGCGGCGGGCGTGCGAGCCGACGAGGGCGCGCTCGCGCACATCGCGCGACTGGCCAACGGCGATGCGCGCGCCGCGCTGAACGTGCTCGAGCTCACCGCGCAGCTCGCGTCGGCGGGCGGCGAGATCACGGCGGCGACCGTTCGTGAGGCGGGGCAGCGGCGGACGCTGCTCTACGACAAGAGCGGCGAAGAGCACTACAACCTCATCTCGGCGCTGCACAAGTCGCTCCGCGACTCCGATCCCGACGCCTCGTTGTACTGGATGACGCGCATGCTCGATTCGGGCGAGGATCCGCTCTACGTGGCGCGGCGTCTCGTGCGCTTTGCCTCCGAGGACGTCGGCAACGCCGATCCGCAGGCGCTCGCCCTCACGCTCGCCGCCAAGGACGCCTACGATTTCCTGGGCTCGCCCGAGGGCGAGCTCGCCCTGGCGCAAGCGACGCTCTATCTGGCGATGGCGCCGAAGTCCAACGCCGCCTACGTCGCCTACAACGAGGCGCGCGCCGATGTCGATGCCGCACCCGCGGAGCCGGTTCCCCTGCACATCCGCAACGCGCCGACGGGACTCATGAAGCACCTCGGTTACGGTGAGGGCTATCAGTACGCCCACGACGCACCCGATGCCCGTGTGGATCAGGAGCACTTGCCGGAATCCCTGCGCGACCGCCGCTATTACCGGCCCACCGATCGAGGCCTCGAGGCCGAATTGTCACGCCGGCTCGCTGATTGGCGGCGCTGGCGCGAGGAGCGCCGCCGCTCGACGTAGCTGGTGGCACTCGGTTTGCGGCGCTGGCGTTCGGAGGTGCCCTATGAAAGCGGTCCTCACCACTGTGATCGTGCTCTTGCTTGCAGGCCCTGCGATGGCCGCACCCGGCCAGCCTCGCGCACTGCGCGGCAGTCTCGAGTGGCCAGCGTCGCTGTCCGCCGAGCCGTTCATCGTGGTGCGTGCTGACGATGGCCGGCTCTACTACGCCGACGTGAGCAGTGCCCGCCGGGTGACCGCGGGCGCGATTGCCGGTCCCATCTCCCTGGTCGGCATCGAAGGCACTCAGCCGCACGAAATCGCGGCGGTCGTGATCGGCGCCGGCGATTCCGCACTGACTTTCGCGACACCGGGGGCTCCGGCGCCGACGGATCAGGCAACGCCCTCGTCGTTGCCGCGCCAGGCCACGACCCCCACTCCCTCCGCCATCGTGCCGCCAAGCCCGCCTGCGCCCGCGCCTGCGGCACCGCCATCCGCAGAGCCGGAAGACCTCTGGCGGGTCCAGGGGCGGGTCGCCGCGGTATCCCCGCGTGAGTTCGTCGTCGAAACCAGTCCGGGCGAGACCGTGCGGGTGGACGTCAGCAAGCTCAGCGCGTGGGCGCGGGAGTCGGTCCGGGCCGGTGACCAGGTCAAACTCTTCGGAGTTCCGCAAAAAGATAGCCGACTCGTGGCAAATGGATTCATCCAGGAGGTCGCCCCCCGGGGCGCGCCAGCCCGTTAGCGCGCCAAGTCGCTAAGAGCATCCGGCCGCCCCTGCTAGAATGCGGGGCATGGCCCCGCTCCGCGTGGGCGTGATCTTCGGCGGCCGGTCGGGTGAGCACGAAGTATCGCTGGCCTCCGCCGCCTCGGTCATCGCCGCGCTGGAGCAGCGCGGTCATACGGTCGTTCCGATCGGGATCGGTCGTGACGGTCGCTGGGTCGTCGGCGGCGATCCCTTGCGCGCTCTCGCCGCTCAGGCGCGTGTCGGACTTCCGAGTGGCGACGCCACGGGCGCCGTCAAGAAAGCGCTCGCCGATCGCGCCGAAAGCGCCGACACCACGCTGGCGTCCTCTGCTCTGGTCAGAGTCGAGCCCGCCGGTGGCATGCCGGCCGAGCTCCGCGCCGGCCTGGACGTCGTCGTCATCATGCTCCACGGTCCGTACGGTGAGGACGGCACGATCCAGGGCCTGCTCGAGCTGGCCGACGTCCCGTACGTGGGCGCCGGTGTGCTGGCCTCCGCGGTGGGGATGGACAAGGCGACGATGAAGGCCGTCTTCTCCGCCCACGGCCTGCCGATCGTCGATTACACGGTCGTGCTGCGCCGCGAGTGGCGCGAGCGGCCCGAGCAGGTGGCGCGCCGCGTGCGCGAGGTCACGGGCTTTCCATGCTTCGTGAAGCCCTCCAACCTCGGCTCGAGCGTCGGCATCAGCCGCGTGAAGAGCGACGCCGCGCTGCCCGCGGCGCTCGACGAGGCCGCGCGCTACGACCGCAAGATCGTCGTGGAGCGCGCGGTGCACCGGCCGCGCGAAGTGGAGGTGAGCGTGCTCGGCCACGACGCGCCCGAGGCGTCGCTGCCCGGAGAGATCAGCTACGAGGCCGAGTGGTACGACTACACGACGAAGTACATCGAGGGTCAGGCGCGCGTCGTCGTGCCCGCGCCGATCTCGCCGTCGCTCACCGTGCGCGTTCGTGAGATCGCGGTCGCCGCATTCCGGGCCATCGACGCGTCCGGCATGGCGCGCGTCGACTTCTTCATCGAGGGCGACCGCGTCATCCTGAACGAGATCAACACCATCCCCGGCTTCACGTCGACCAGCGCGTATGCGCGGCTCTGGGAGGCCTCGGGACTCGCGTATGGCGACTTGATCGAGCGCCTCATCGGGTTGGCGCTCGAGCGACACCGGGATACGAGGAACGGTTGATTCTCATCGCCGGCGGCGGCACGGGCGGACACACGTCGCCCGGGCTGGCCGTGGCGGCGGCCCTGCGCGCGCGCGGCGTGGCGTGCGCGTGGATCGGCAGCGTGGCGGGACTCGAGGCGCGGCGCGCGCCGCAAGCCGGCATCCCCTATCACGCGATCCGCACCGGCAAGCTGCGCCGCGCGCTCGCGTGGCAGAACGTGCCCGACGTGTTCGTCAATGCCCCCGCCGGCGTCGCGCAGGCGTGGCGAGTGCTGCGACGGCTGCGGCCGCGGGTCGTGTTCGCGACAGGCGGCTTCGTCGCGCTGCCCGTCGCGCTGGCGGCCGCGCTCGTGCGCGTGCCGGTCGTCGTCCACGAGCAGACCGCGGTGCCCGGGCTCGCCAACCGCGTGGCCGCTCGCGTCGCGCGCCGCGTCGCCGTGACGTTTGAACAGTCCGCGTCCTATTTCGGGGCGACGCCGACCGTGGTCACGGGCAATCCGCTGCGGCCGGAGCTCCGGCACGGCCATCGCGCGGCGGCGCTCGAGCAATTCGGCTTCGATCCTGCGCTGCCGTTCGTGTACGTCACGGGCGGCGCGCAGGGCTCGCACGCGATCAATCGGGCGATCGGCGACGCGCTGCCCGACGTGCTCCCGCACACACAGTGCCTGCACCAGTGTGGCGACAATCCAACGACCGGCGACCGCGAGTGGCTGCAGGGACGCCGCGCCGCGCTTGCACCAGGGCTCGCGGCCCGCTACGCGCTCCGGCCATGGGTCGGCGACGAGCTCGCCGATGTCTACGCGGCCGTCGCCCTCGTCGTGAGCCGCGCCGGCGCCGGCACGGTCAACGAGTGCTGCCAGCTCGGCTTGCCCGCCCTCTACGTCCCCTTGCCCAGCGCGGCCGGCGACGAGCAGACGGCCAACGCAAAGCTGGTCGCGCGGGCGGGCGGCTGCGCCGTTCTTCCGCAGTCCGGGATGACACCAGCCCTCCTGGCCGAGCGCATTCACGGTCTCCTGAGCGATCCGGCGCGCCTCAAGGAGATGGGCGAGCGCGCGCGAGCCCTCGCCGTGCCCGACGCCGCCGATCGCATCGCCGATCTGCTGCTCGAGATCGCGGCGTGAGCGGCAATGACGTCACGGCCTCCGTCAGGACCGGCTCAGAGGCGCGGCGGGCGCCCCCCGAGGTCGGCGCGGAGCGGACACTCTGCGCACAGCGCGATCGCCGCGCGGCAGTAGCTCTTGCCGACCGTGACGAACAGCGCGTGCAGCTCGTTGAACAGCGCCGGATCGGACGGCAACCGCGCCTCGACGAACGCGCGCGCGGTCTCGTAGTCGGCGCGCGGCGAGAGCAGCCGGTGGCGCATCAGCACCCGGCGCGCGTAGGCATCGGCCACGAAGACCGGCCGGCCGGCGGCGTAGAGCAGGATCGCATCGACGGTCTCCGGTCCGAGGCCGGGCACGGCGAGCAGCTCGCGCCGCAGCGGCGCGAGCGGCGCTGCGCGCATTCCTTCGAATCGCCCGCCGAAGCGCGCGAGCAGCCACGCGGTGAAGTCGCGAAGCCGCCGCGCCTTGAGCCGGTAGGTTCCCGCCGGCCGAATCGCGTCGCGCAACACGTCGTCGGGGGCTCCGGCGAGGGCGCGCGGGGCGAGCAGTCGTCGAGCGCGGAGCGCCGCGACCGCGCGGGCGGCCTGGCTCCATGCCGTGTGCTGCGTCAGGATGGCGCCCACCGCGATTTCGAACGGGCTGCGTCCCGGCCACCAGTGCTGGGGGCCGAAGCGACGCAGCAGCTGCCGATAGAGCCTCAGGAGCCGCGCCCGCACGACGTCCCGCGGCGGACCGGGGATCCGGCGCCAGGCCGAGAGCAACGGCCGGCCTGAGCGCATGCTCGGCACCGTCATCCTGGCCCAGGCACTGACGCTCGCGGTGAGCGGGCCGACGTCGTCACCGGAGTATCTTCCCCTGCGCGTGGCCGACGCGGAAGGCTACTTCGCCAAGGAAGGCCTCGCGCTGACGCTCAAGACGACCCGCGCGGAGCCGGGCGCCGCCGATGCGCTGGCCCAGGGCCAGGCGGATCTCGTCGCGACGTCCCTCGACGCGATGCTGCGGTTCGGGCCACGCCCGGCGAAGCAAGCGCCGCGGCTCGTCCTCGGCCTCACGGCGGCGCCGCCGGTGGCGCTCGTGGTTGCCGACAGTCAGAAGGACGTCGTGCGCTCGATCGAGGACCTGCCGGGTACGCGCGTGGGCGTCACCGCGCCCGGAGGATCGGAGCAGGCGTGGCTCGCCTGGCTGCTGACGCGCGCGGGCCTGAGCCCAGCACAGGTCTCTCTGCTGAGTCGCGGCGACCGCGGCCTGGCTCACGCGGTCGAAACGGGCGACGTGCACGCCGCGCTCGTGCGCGAGCCGGCCGCCTCGCGTCTGTTGACGGCGGGCCAGGCACGACTCCTCGTGGACCTGCGCACGCCTGACGCGGTCAGCCGGGCGCTGGGCACGATGACCGTGAACGCCGCCGTGTTCATGCGCGCCGACCGCGCCGTTCGGGATCGCGATCTTGCCGCGTTCACGCGCGCGGTCCTCGCCGCAGAACGTCGCATCGCCACGGCCTCGGCGCAGGCCCTGTCCGAGCACCTGCCCGCGAGCATCACGGCGCCGTACGAAGACTTCGACACGCGGCTCGAGTCCTGTCGCTCGCTGTACCTCGCCGACGGCGCAGTGACCATGGGACAGGTGCGAGAGACGCTCACGCTGATCCGTGCGCATCTCGCGCTGCCCGTCACCGCCCGCGTGCCCGCGCCGGAAGAGCTCATCTACGCCTCGTCGCGGCGGCCCGTCAAGCCTCCGGCGGCGGTGCGCTGACCGTTACACCGAAGCGCCGAAGCAGCGCTGCCGTCACCGCCAGCGGCAGTCCGACGACATTGCTCAGCGAGCCCTGCAGCCCGGCCACCAGCGCGCCCCCGGCACCCTGGATCGCGTAGGCGCCGGCCTTGTCCAGCGGCTCGCCGCCGGCGACGTAGGCGTCGATCGCCGCATCGTCGTATGCGGCCATGGTGACCCGGCTGATCACGGTCTCACTGGCCTCGCGGCCGCTCGCCGACTCGACGAGCGCCACTGCCGTCATGACCTCGTGCGTGCGGCCTCGCAGCGCTCTGAGCATCTCCCGCGCGTGTCCGGGGCTCGTCGGCTTGCCGAGATCTCGCCCGTCGACGACCACGAGTGTGTCGGCTCCGAGCACGAGCGCGGCCGGCCGCCGTGTCGCGACGGCGCGCGCCTTTCGCAGCGCGAGCCGGGCCACGGCCTCGGGCAGCGCAACGGCATCGAGCGTCTCGTCGATGTCGCTGGGGACCACCTCGAACGGGACGCCAAGCGAGGCGAGAAGCTGCCGCCGGCGCGGCGAAGCGGACGCGAGAATCAGGGGGACGTCGAGTCCCCAGTCAAATAGGGGGTATGGGGGAGTTCGACTCCCCCATCTTCATCAGATGACGATGAGGGGATGGGCGTCGGTGACGACGCGGGACTGGGCGTCGATCGCCGCGCGGATGTGCTTGGGGATGCTGAACGCGTGCTGGTGCGTCACGCCGTCCCAATAGCCGAGGGTCGAGGTCGGCAGACGCTCCGAGATCAGCTTGTCGACGATCTGGGGCGTCTGAGCCCTCGGGTCGACCTTCTTCGTGGCGGTGATGAACCCCCACGGTGTGCCGAAGCAGGAGATAAAGGTCTGGTACGCGGCGACCACCGGGAAGACCTCACGCAGCGTGCGGTGGATGGAGGTGAAGAAGTCCAGCTCACCGAGCTTGGTCATCCCCGCCTGCAGGGTCATGGCGCCACCGGGCGTCAGCCGATCGCGAACGAGCGTGTAGAACTCCTTCGTGAACAGCAGACACGCCGGGCCTTCTTCGAGCGGCTCGACCAGATCGATCGTGATGAAGTCGAAGCGCTCGGACGACCGCTCCAGGTAGGCGCGGGCATCCTCGTGCCGGACGTCGGCGCGCGGGTCGTCGAAGACGCCCTGGTGCATCTCCGGCAGGTGCTTCTTGCACATCTCGACGACCTCGCCGTCGATGTCGACCATGACGCCGCGCCGCACGCTGGGGTAGCGCAGGATCTCGCGGAGCGTCGCCCCTTCTCCGCCGCCGATGACCAGCCCCGACTCGGGCGCTCGATCGCACGCCAGCATGCCGGGATGGACCAGCGCCTCATGGTAGATGAAGTCCTCGGCCTGGCTCGACTGGATGCGGCCGTCGAGCACCAGTAGCTTGCCATAGGCCGGCGTTTCCATGATCTCCGCGTGCTGGAACTTCGTCCGCAGCTCGGCGATGGTGCGTTTGATGGCGTGCATGTGGCCCTCGACGGCCGTGGTCGGCTCGAAGAACCACTTGTAGGACTGGGGGCTGATCAACTGACGGCGACCGGCTTGTTGACGATGGGCACCGCCGAGTTGAGGAACATGCCCCGCTGCACGTCGACCACCGAGGTGCGCTCGGCGCCGAACTGTTCGACCAGGTAGTTGGCAGCCACCTCGGGCTGGAGCACGTCGCCGCACGAGAAGATGTCGACCGCGGCGTACTTGTACTCGGGCCACGTGTGGATGGAGAGGTGGGACTCGGCGATGACCACGACGCCCGAGATCCCGAACGGGTTGAACTCGTGGAAGACGACGTCAACGATGGTGGCCTGGGCCCGCTTCGCGGCCTCCACCAGGGCTCCCTTCACGTTCTCGAGGTTGTTGATGGCGTCAGAGTCGCAATCGAACAACTCGAGCAGCAGGTGCCGTCCCAGGGCGTTCAATCCACTGACCCTCCTTTGTCCGATCCGTCCATCTACCGCACCTCTCCTGCGACGAACAACTCGTCGCTGTTCACTTCACCTTCGCGCCGAAAAATTTCTTCGCCGCGAGCAATTACTGCTTGAATGTAGGGTCCGTTTTGGACCATTGCAAGAAAAAAACGCTGCTCGAAGTGCTTTTACGCCTCCTCCGAGCTCCGCTGAGCGTCTTCCGGTCGCGTTTCGGTCGCCGTGCACGCGGCTCACGCCGCTCGACGACGCCGCTCGCGCCGCTCGATGACGCTGCTCACGCCGCTCGACGACGCCGAACGCGCGCGGGCGGCGCAATCGACCGGCGGGCGGCGCGCTCGACGTCCCGCGCCGCGCGCCGAGACGCGGGCGCCGCGCGCCGAGACGCGGGCGCCGCACGCCGAGACGCGGGCGCCGCACGCTGGAGCGCCCGCGCGGCGCGCTGAGACGTGGCGCCGCACGCTGGAGCACCGGCGCGGCGCGCTGGACGTCCCCGCGGCGCGCTGAAACGCCCGCACCGCACGCTGGGGCGGCGGCGCCGCACGTCGCCGCCGCCGTCTGGAGCGCACTTTTCTCTTGCATTGGTTCGCCACGTCAGTAAATTGCAGAAGGAATTTGTTTTCCGCGTCACGCGGAAGTCGATTGGAGGCGAGAACCTCAAGTTGAGGAGGAGCGACCGAATGACGAAGCAGGTGACGATGGCTGCAGCGACTGCCGGCCACGCCGAGGGCGGTACCACCCTCAACGCCTTCGACAATGCGCTTCTCGCAGCCGGCATCGGCAACATCAACCTGGTGAAGGTCTCGAGCATCCTGCCTCCCGAAGTTCCGGTCATAGAGCTTCCGAAGATCAAGCCGGGCGCGATCGTCCCGACGGCCTACGCCGCCATGACGAGCGAGACGCGGGGAGAGACGATCGCGGCGGCTGTCGGCTACGCGGTCCCCGACGATCCGGCCAAGAACGGCGTCATCATGGAGTTCCACGGTGTGGCGTCCCGTCAAGAGGCCGAGCGCCAGATCAACCTCATGCTGGACGAGGCCTTTCGCGTGCGGGGCGAGATCATCAAGGACCGCCGGGTCGTGGCCGTCGAGCACACGACCGAGCGGATCGGCTGCGCCCTGGCGGCCATCACGCTGCTCGCCGACGAGGATCTCGTCTAGCGGCGCACTCGCCGCGGCTCGGCCCATGAGACCGGTGTCACCACGCTTCATCGCCTGCCACCGGTCTCTCGCCGATGCCCGCATCGTGCTGTACGGCGTGCCGTTCGAAGGCCGCGTCAACCTCCGCAAGGGCGCGGACGGCGGCCCACGCGACCTCCGTCTCGCCTCCGACTCGATCGAGACCTACTCCCCGTTCCTCGACCGCGACATGGAGGATCTGCCACTCGCCGACATCGGCGACTGCGAGCTGCCGGACGGCGCACCGCCGCGCGAGCAGCTCGATGCGGCGCGGGAGGAGATCCGCGCCTGGTGGCGGCCGGGCCTGATCCCGTTCATGCTCGGCGGCGACCACACGGCGACCGTCCCGGTGATCGAGGCGCTCGCTCCGTCCTTCCCGGACTTGCGCATCCTCCAGCTCGACGCCCATCCGGATCTGCGTGAGGAGTTCCTCGGCGAGCGGTACAACTACGCCTCCGCCATGGCGCGGGTCATGGACACCGTGCCGGCGGAGCGCGTCTACCAGGTCGGCGTCCGGACGGGCGCGCGTGAGGAGTACGCTCGGCCTCGCCCGCGGTTTTACCCGGCGTTCGCGATGCACCCGGTCGAGGCCGTCCGCATGATCCTGCCCGAGCTGCGGGGTCATCCGCTCTACGTGACGATCGACGTGGACGTGCTCGACCCGGCCGAGGCACCGGGCACGGGCTCGCCCGAACCCGGCGGCCTGCGCGTGCCCGAGCTGATCGACGTCGTGCGCATGCTGGGCGACTGTGACGTCATCGGCGGCGACCTCGTGGAGGTCGCGCACGCCTGGGATCCGAGCGGTCGCACCGGCATCGCGGCCGCGTGGGTCATCCGCGAGGCGCTCCTGACCTGGTGGGGGACGGTGCGGTGAACCGCAAGCGCGAGTATACGGCGCCGCGCTACTACGAGATCGCCTTCGACATGAACCGCAAGGGCGAGGTCGATTTCCTCGTCCACTGCTTCAAGCGCTATGCAAAGCGCTCCGTGCGGCGCGTGCTCGACATTGCGTGCGGCACCGGCCCACATCTCGCGCGCCTCGCCGATCGCGACTACGACATGGTGGGCCTCGACCTCTCGAGCTCCAACATCGAGTTTCTGCGCGAGCGACTGACCGCCAAGCAGCAGGCCGCCGAGCTGATCGTCGGCGACATGACCGACTTCCGGCTGCCCGAGCCCGTCGATGCGGCCATCTGCATGCAGGACTCGCAGGGCCACCTGCTCACCAACGAGCAGCTCGTCGCCCATCTCAAGGCGGTGGCGCGGGCGGTGCGGCCGGGCGGTCTCTACGTCTTCGACCGCTACATGGTCTCGTCATGGACGGACCCGGCGCGGGCATGGTCCTGGTCGCGGCGACGCGGCCGCGTGATCGTACGAGCATCGTTCTCGGCGCTGCACAACGTCAACCCGGTGACCCAGGTGTTCCGCGAGCACATGGTGCTGGAGGGTGTGGAGAACGGGCGCCGGCGCGTGTACCGCCAGTCCCACCTGTCGCGGATGCTGTTCCCGCAGGAGGTCAAGGCGCTCGTCGCCCTGGCGGGCGGCTTCGAGTTCGTACAGTGGTTCTTCGGCTTCAAGCCGCACCAGGTCCTCGAGAAGTCGCGGCATCCGCTGCTGATGGTCGTCGTGCTCCGCCGCACCTGCTGACTAAGGGCCGCTCCGTATGTCGCCATGGTTGCCGCCGCGATCCGCGGAGGCGTTCTTCCACTCATGCTCGACCAGGACCTGATCTCCGGCGCTGTAGTGGAAAAAGAACGTCGTCACCGTGCACGTCGCCCCATAGATGCAATTGAAATGGCTCTCCACAAAACCCGCTGTGGTGCATGGCGCGATCGGCATGCCGGCGACGCAGGAGGCATCACTCGAGGTCTGCATCGTCCCCGGCGGCAACGGGATCAGGAAATAGCCGTGCATACTGCCGTTGATTCCGGCCGCGACGGTGCCGGGCGGGCTGCCATCGCTTATGTCGCATGAGCCGGGACTCGCCCCGCCTGTCGTGACGAAGCTGCCCTTCTTGAACTGCTGCACCACCAGAAACGTACCGTCCGCATTCGTTTTGACCGTGAAGTCGCGCTCGAACGTGTCAGTCGCCCAATCGTTGCCACAAGTGCCCGAGTCTGGAGACGTGCTGGGATACGGCCCGTAGTGCTGTGTCCGTCGCGACGCGGGATCGGGCTGGGCGGTCAGATCGGCGGTCGCGAACAGGTCGTCGGCCGGGCTGAGTATGAGCAGGCTCGACGGGACGCCGACGAGCGAGCCATCGGGGCCGGCGAGCGCGGGTGATGTTGCGAGCACGAGCGTGATGAACGCGGTGGCGGCGAGCCTCGAGACCGTCATAGGGCCATCCTTTCTGTCTTCGGCGCCCGCCGAGTCTTACAAGCGTCATGCCCGTGACTCCCAGTGGCTCGTGCGCCGATCCGAGCTCGTCGTCGGTCGAGACGAGCAGCTCGTCGCGTCGGTGCTCCTGTAAGCTGCGCGCGTGACCTCACCCGGGCTGCGCCTCAAGCGCGGGCACGACCGCGCCCGCGTGCACCCCTGGATCTTCAAGGGCGACGTGGCGAACGTGTCCGACGGGATCGAGCCCGGCGCCGTCGTCAGCGTCGTCGACTCCGTGGGGCGCTTCGTCGGCCGCGGCTTGTTCAATCCACGCCCGGCGCTCTGTTGCCGGCTGCTGACGTGGACGGACGAGCCGATCGACGCGGAGTTCTGGCGCCGGCGACTGGCGGCGGCCATCGAGGCCCGTGCCCGCCGCGGCGCCGCGCTGCGATTGGTGTGGAGCGAGGCCGACGCGCTCGCCGGGCTCGTCATCGATCGCTATGGGCCGGTGGCAGTGCTCCAGACGGTGACGCTCGGCATGGCGCGTCGCCGCGCGGAGCTGGCGGCGGCCCTCCGCGCCGTGATCGGCGAGGTCTCCGTGTACTGCGCCGACGATCCGACGGCCGCGGCGCTCGAAGGGTTCGAGGCGGCCGCCGGCTGGCTCGATGCCTATGGGCCCGCGTCCGTGGTCGTCGACGAAGGGCCGGCGCGACTGCTGGTGCGGATCGGCGCCGGCCACAAGACGGGCCTCTATCTCGATCAGGCCGACAACCGGGTGCGCGTGGGGCCGCTGGGCGCGGGGCACGCGGTGCTAGACGTGTTCGCCTACACCGCCGGCTTCGCCTGCCACGCGCTGCTGGCCGGCGCCACCAGCGCGGTGTGCATCGAGTCGTCCAAGGACGCGCTCGCGGGCGCGGTCGACAATCTCACGCTGAATGGCGTGGCGGCGCGCGCCGAGGTTCGCGACGGCAACGCCTTCGACGAGCTGCGGGGCCTCGACCGCGCCGGGCAGCGCTTCGGGCTCGTCGTCCTCGATCCGCCGCCGTTCGCCCGCGGCCGCGGAGCCCTCGAGGGCGCGCTCAGGGGTTACAAGGAGATCAACCTGCGCGCGATCCGGCTGCTCGCGCCGGGCGGCGCGCTGGCGACGTTCTCGTGCTCCCACCACGTGAGCGACGACGCATTCGAAGCCATGGTGCGCGACGCCGCCGGCGACGCCGGCGCGCGGCTACGCGTGCTCGCGCCGCTCACGCAGAGCAGCGATCACCCCGTCTTGCTCACCGTGCCCGAGACCCGCTACCTCAAGGGTCTGCTGCTTCAGCGGATATAGAGGCGCGCCACGGGGTTCCCGGGGCGCGCCGAACGTTGGGGGTGTGAGGGGCCATGTCGGGGCCCCCACGTCAACAGGCTAAAACGCGCGCGTCTCGCCATGGGCGAGGACCCAGACGCGCTCGTCGGGCAAGTTCATTGCGCGCGCGGCGGCGCGTAGCCGGCGCGGCGGCTCGTCGAGGGGCTCGTCGGAGAGGTCGAACGTGCCCCAGTGCATCGCCACGAACGTGCGCGCGCGGACGTCGGTATACACGCGCAACGCCTCCTCCGGCGTCGTGTGCGTCAAGCGCATGATGGCAGGCGGCTCGTAGGCCGAGATGGACACAAGCGCCAGATCGAAGGGCCCGAGACGGGCGCCGATCTCGCCGAAGCCCTCGTAGTACCCGGTGTCGCCGCCGAAGAACACACGGCGCTCGCGGCCGGCGAGGGCCCACCCGCCCCACAGCCGCCGGTTGGTGTCGAACGGCGTGCGCGCGCACCAGTGCTGCACCGGCGTGAGCGTGAACGTCACCACCCCAACGCTCTGGTGATCCCACCAGTCGAGCTCCCGCACGCGGTCGATGCCGATCGAGGCGAACCAGGCCTTGAGCCCGAGCGGTACCAGGAAGAGCGGATTGTGTGTGGCGGCGAGCCGTTCGACGGTCGGCCGGTCGAGATGGTCGTAGTGATCGTGCGAGATCACGACCACGTCGATCGGCGGCAGCGCCTCGAAGGCCACGCCGGGCGGGTTGAGACGACGCGGTCCGGCAAATCCGATGGGGCTCGCGCGCTCCGAGAAGTGAGGATCTGTGAGGATGTTCAGGCCGTCGAGTTGGATGAGCAGCGTCGCGTGGCCGATCCACGTCAGCGTGGGCGCCACACGATTGTCGCGCAGGCCATGGCCGTCGTTCGCCGCGCGCGGAAACGCGGGAACGGGCTTCGTGCCGGCGAGCGATGCCCACAGGCGACGCGCGCGGAAGGCCTGGACGGTCCAGAATCCCGGACGCTCGAACGCGGCATTCGTGTTGGCGAACCCGTGCTCGCGATGGTGCGACGGCGCTCCGGGCACCGGCCCACCGACGCCCGCGCAGCCGGCGGCGACCAGGAGAGTCGCGCCCAGCAGCACGCGCCGGGCGCCGGGGCGGACGCTCAGGCGTTGCCCTCCGCCGGCAGCTCCACCACGAACATCGCGCCGCCCTCGGGCCGGTTCTCCGCGTACAGCCGCCCGCCGTGCTGGCCGACGATCCCGTACGACACCGACAGCCCGAGCCCGCTGCCCTCGCCGGGCGGCTTCGTGGTGAAAAACGGGTCGAAGATGCGCGACAGCAGATGCGGCGGGATGCCGGGGCCGGTGTCGAGCACCTCGATGGCCACGCGCCGGTCACGCGGCCGCAGACGCACCGTGAGCTGCCGCTCGCCAGGCTTTCGCACCATCGCCTGATGCGCGTTCTGCACGAGGTTGAGCAGCACCTGCTGCATCTGATTTTCGTCCGCGAACACCGTCGGGCAGTCGCCCAGCTCGAGCGTCACGCGGACCTTGTCGTGCTCGAGCTGATAGCCCTTCAGCGCGATGACGCGATGCACCGCCTCCACCAGCGAGCACGGCCGGCGCTCGGGCGGATAGTGACGCGCGAACATCAGGAGGTTCTGCACGATGGCGGCCGCGCGCGACGCCTCGTCGGCCACCAGCGCGATGCGCTCGCGCAGCGGCGCCGGCACATCGGGCCGCGTGAGGATGAGCTGCGCCAGGCCGAGGATCGTGGTCAGCGGGTTGTTGATCTCGTGCGCGACGCCAGAGGCCAGCTCGCCGACCGCCGACAGCTTCTCGGCGTGCACCAGCTCCGAGGACAGGCGCGCGTTGTCGAGCGCGATCGCGATCTGGTGGGCGGTCGCCTCGAGCAGCGCCATCTCGCCCTCGTTGAACCGGTCGGTGGTCTGGCGCCCCAGCGACAGGGTGCCGAGCATGAGGCCGCGCGCCTGGATCGGCACACAGACGAAGCCGCGGATGCGGTCGCGGCGGACGGCGTCCTGCGCCGACGGCAGCAGATCCGGAGAGCCCATGACGTCGTGCCAGACGGCGGCGGTGCCGGTGGCGGCCACCCGGCCGATGATCCCCTCGCCGAGGATGAGCCGACGATTGACCTCGCGCATCTCGGCGGACAGGCCGCGGTCGGCGCGCAGCTCGAGCGTGGTGCGGTCGCCCGCCACCAGGTGCAGGCTGGCGATCTCGTGGCCGGTGACGTGGGTCAACGCTTCCAGCGCGGTCTTCAAGATGGTTTCGACGTCGAGGGTGCGGCTCACCGTCTCGGCGACGGTGTGGAGGATCTTGAGATGGGGCTCCACGTGCCCCTATTTTAGCAAGGCGGCGACTCAGCTCTGGCGCGCGACCCAGTCGGAGACGAGCGCGAGCGCCGCGTCGAGGCGGCTCGGATCGGGCGCGCCGGCCTGGGCGAGATCCGGCCGGCCACCGCCACGGCCTCCCGCCGCCTGGGCGACCTCTTGGATCAGCTTGCCGGCCGGGAAGCGCTTGACGAGGTCCTTCGTGACGGCCGCCACGAGATTGACCTTGCCGTCGAGCACGCTGCCCACGCAGACGACGCCGGAGCCGAGCCGATCGCGCAGGGTGTCCGCCACCGCGCGCAGCCCGTCGGGATCGAGGCCGTCGATCCGGCCCGCGACGACCGCGACGCCGTTCACCTGCCGCGCGCTCGCGACCAGATCGTCGGCCTTGCCGCGGGCGCGCTTGGTCTCGAGCTCCGCGAGCTGACGCTCGAGCGCCTTCTGCTCGTCGAGCAGCTTTCGCAGCCGCTGCGGCGCCTCCTCGGCGCCCACCTTGAGGATGTCGGCGACCTCGCGCAGCACCCGCTCGCGCCGGGCCACGGCCTCCACCGCCGCCGTGCCCGCGAGCGCCTCGATGCGACGCACACCGGCAGCCACCGCGCCCTGCTCCGCCACCTTGAAGAACCCGATCTGCCCGGTGGCGTCCAGATGCGTGCCGCCGCAGAGCTCCGTCGAGAAGTCGCCGATCTTCACCACGCGCACCCGCTCGCCGTACTTCTCGCCGAACAGCGCCATGGCGCCCGCCGCCAGCGCCTCGTTGAGATCCATCTCGGCGTTGGTGACCGGGGTGTTGGCCTGCACCTGCTCGTTGACGAGCTCCTCGATCTGCTCGACCTCGCGGTCCTTCACCGCGGCACCGTGCGAAAAGTCGAAGCGCAGGTGGTCGGGGGCCACCAGCGAGCCGGCCTGAGTCACGTGGGTGCCGAGGATCCGGCGCAGCGCCGCGTGCAGCAGGTGCGTGCCGGTGTGGTGCTGGCGCAGGCCCTGCCGCCGCGGCGAATCGATCGAGACCGCGACCTCTTCGTTTTCGTGGAAGCCGCCGGCGGCGACCTTCACGCGGTGCACGATCAGCTTGCTGCCGCGGTAGTAGGTATCGACGATCTCGCCGCGGCCGTTGCGGCCGACGAGCGTGCCGCGGTCGCCGATCTGGCCGCCCGACTCGGCGTAGCCCGGCGTCCGATCGAGCACCACGTCGACCTCGTCGCCGGTCGAGGCCTCGCGTACCCGCCGATGATCGGCCACCATGGCCAGGATCGTCGCCGGCGCGGTCAGCGTCTCGTAGCCGATGAACTGCTGCGGCCGCGCGAGAGCGCCGCCGATCTGCTGGTAGATCGCGACCGTGTCGGCGGCGCCCTCGTCGCCCGCGAACGCCGCCCTCGCGCGCGCACGCTCGCGCTGCGCCTCCATCTCCTCGTTCCATGCGCGCTCGGTCGCGGCGTCGACGCGCCAGCCGTGGTCGGCGAGAATCTCCTCGGCGAGGTCGCGCGGGAAGCCGTACGTATCGTAGAGCGTGAACAGAAACCGCCCGTCAATTGGCGGCCCGTCGCCGCGCCCCTGCGCCTGCGCGTACTCCTCGATGCGCCGCATCCCGTTGTCCAGCGTGCGCGCGAACTGCTCCTCCTCCTGGCGCACGACGTCCGCGATGCGCGCGCGCTCGCGCACCACCTCGGGATAGGCGCGGTTCATGACCTCGCCCACCCACTCGACGCCGCGCCAGAGGAACGGCTCGGCCAGCCCGAGCTTGCGACCATGGCGCATCGCGCGCCGCATGATTCGGCGCAGCACGTAACCGCGCCACTCGTTGGACGGCAGCACGCCGTCGGCGATGAGGAAGGTCGTCGCCCGCGCGTGGTCGGCGATGACCTGCATCGAGACGTCGTGCTCGCGATCGACGCCGTACCGCTTGCCGCTGAGCTCCGCGACGTGGCGGATGAGCGGCGCGAACAGGTCCGTCTCGTAGGACGAGCGCTTGCCTTGCATGACGGCCGCCACGCGCTCGAGCCCCATGCCGGTGTCGATCGACGGGCGCGGCAGCGGCGTCAGCGCGCCGCTGGCGTCGCGGTTGAACTGCATGAACACCAGATTCCAGATCTCGAGCCACCGGTCGCACTCGCAGGCAGGCCCGAGACACGGCCGGCCCGCCTGGTCCTCGGCGCACGGCAGCTCGTCGCCCTGGTGGAAGTGGACCTCGGAGCACGGGCCGCACGGACCGGTGTCGCCCATCGCCCAGAAGTTGTCCTTCTCGCCCAGGCGCAGGATGCGGTCGTCGGTCAGCCCGGCCACCGACTTCCACAGCTCGAACGCGTCGTCGTCCTCGTTGAAGACGGTCGCCTTCAGCCGGCGCTGGTCGAGGCCCAGGTCTTTCGTCAGGAACTCCCAGGCGAACGCGATCGCCTCTCGCTTGAAGTAATCACCAAACGAGAAGTTGCCGAGCATCTCGAAGAACGTGTGGTGCCGCGCGGTCCGGCCGACATTCTCGAGGTCGTTGTGCTTGCCGCCCGCGCGCACGCACTTCTGGCAGGTCGTGGCGCGCACGTAGTCGCGCTTTTCCTCGCCCAGGAACACGCCCTTGAACTGCACCATGCCGGCGTTCGTGAACAAGAGGGTCTGGTCGCCGGCCGGCACGAGCGGCGACGACGTCACGCGCGTGTGCGCGTTGCGCTCGAAATATTTGAGAAACGCTTCGCGGATCTCGGCGCCGGTCATGGGAGCGTCATTGTACCATCCGGCTCGTGAGCGACTCCGACGGGCTCGGCGCGTTTTTGCTGCGCGCCAAGCGCGCGACGTACGCGGCGCAGGGCGACGAGGCCACGGTGACGCCGCTCTTGCCCGGCGCGCGCCAGCTCGAGTATCGCGAGGGCGATCTGTTCTACCGCGACATCTACTTCGGCCTGGCCGCCTTCGCCGGGCTCGAGACCGTCTATCGCGCGGCGATCGCGCGCTGGAGCATGGCGTACGCGGGCGGCGTGCTGACGGGCGCCTCCGACACGCAGATGCGCCAGGTGTACGCCTTTCTGCGCAACGCGCTGAATCGCGGGAGCGCCGAAGCGCCGTTCCGCGGGCCGGCGCGCTATGAGTCGTTCGGCTACGAGTACGTCAACGAGTGGCACGGCGCCGTCGACGAGTTCAGCGGCGCCGAGCTGATCCGCCGCGACGGCGCCGTCATCTATCGGCTCACGTACGCGGGCGGCCGGGTACGCTGAGCTGCGCTCGGCCGCGCCTCATTCGTCGGCCGCGATACCGGTGCTCTCCCGCACTACGCGCACGACGATGCTGGTCGAGAAGCCGCGGCGCAGCAGATAGTCGCGCAGGCGAGGCGCGACGCGATCGGCCCGGCCGCGGCGCAGCGCCGGCAGACGACGCCCCGCGGTGTCGCGAGCGCGCGCGAGCACGTCGTCGCCGCCCAGCGCGCTCAGCGCGGCGGCGATGACCGGCGGGGCCACGCCGCGCGCCCGCAGCTCCATGTGCAGCCGCGCGGCGCCGTAGCCGCGCGCGGCGCGCGTCGCGACCCACTGATGCGCGAACGCGGCGTCGTCCACATAGCCGCGCGTGACGAGATCGCTCACCACCTCGGCGGCCACCTCGGCCGGCGCGCCGCGGCGGCGCAGCCGCGCGACCAGATCCGCGCGCGTCCAGGCGTGCCGCGAGAGCAGGTCGCCCGCCGCGAGGCGGGCGGCCTTGGCGTCGAGGACTTTGCGCGGCGCTACGATTTGAGGGGCGCGGGCGTCTTCAGACCGAGCGTCTCGCGGATCTTGGCCTCGAGATCGCTGAGCACCACCGCGTTTTCCTGCAGCCACTTGCGCGCGTTCTCCCGGCCCTGGCCGATGCGCTCGTTCTTGTACGTGTACCAGGTGCCGGACTTCTCGATGATCCCCTGCTCCACGCCGGCGTCGAGGATGGTGCCGGACTTCGAGATGCCTTCGCCGTAGAGGACGTCGAACTCCGCCTCGCGGAACGGCGGCGCCAGCTTGTTCTTGACGACCTTGACCTTGGTGCGCACGCCCACGGATTCCGTGCCCTGCTTGATCGCGTCCTGCCGGCGAATGTCCAGACGGACCGACGCGTAGAACTTCAGCGCGCGGCCACCGGTGGTGGTCTCAGGCGATCCGAACATGACCCCGATCTTTTCGCGGATCTGGTTGATGAACACGACCACGCAGCCGGAGCGCGCGATGGCAGCGGTGAGCTTGCGCAGCGCCTGGGACATGAGCCGCGCCTGCAGGCCGGGCAGCGAGTCGCCCATGTCGCCGTCGAGCTCCGCGCGCGGCACCAGCGCGGCCACCGAGTCGATGACGATGACGTCGACCGCGTTGGAGCGCACGAGCGTCTCGGCGATCTCGAGCGCCTGCTCACCGGTGTCGGGCTGCGAGATCAGCAGCTCGTCCGTATTGACCCCGAGCTTCTTGGCATAGATCGGATCGAGCGCGTGCTCGGCGTCGATGAACGCGGCGATGCCACCCAGCCGCTGCGCCTCGGACACCACGTGCAGCGCCAGCGTGGTCTTGCCCGAGGACTCCGGGCCGTAAATCTCGACGATGCGGCCGCGCGGCAGGCCCCCAACGCCCAGCGCCACGTCGAGCGACAGGGCGCCGGTGGGGACGACCGCGATCTCCTCCAGGGGACCGCCGGAGCCCAGGCGCATAACCGAGCCCTTGCCGAACTGCCGCTCGATCGTGGAAATGGCGAGCTCGAGGGCCTGCCTTTTATCGCTCTTCGCTTCCGCCATGCGCGCGCTCCTTATGGTCGCCCGGGATCGGTTCGTAGGAGGACTGGCGCCATTCTAGGAGGCCCAACGGGCAGCGTCAATGACCGATCTTGGATACAGTCCTTGGGGGCGGCCTGCCTCGCCGCCGCGCCTAGTCGTCGGCGACTCGAACGCTATATCCCTTGCGCTGCATGCACCGATTGACCACCTCCCAGTCATAGCGATCCGACGGCCAGACGGCAAAGCGTGAGGGCCGAAACCCCTCGCGCCGGCAGGCGCCGAGGTCGTGATCGATCTGCGCGGGAGTCGCGCTGCGGCGCTCGTACGCGTAGCGGGGCGCCGCGCACGCGGCCAGCACCAGCGCCACCACCATGATGGTGACGGGTCTCACCGGCCGTGCATGACGTCGAGGCACGTCCGCGCATCCGCGCGCCCGCGGTCGAGCGCGCGCGCCATACCGTCCGTGTCGAAGTCGAGCGGACGCAGCCGCAGCGGTGCAGAGGGCGTGAGCAGCTGCACGTCCACCTCGGGATGCCGCAGCCGCGCCAACTCGACGTCGCGGCGGATGGCGTGAATCATGACGAGCTCGAGCGATTCCTCCAGCGTGCGGCGCAGCGTGGTCGGCGCGCTCGCATGCTCGTCGGGCGCATAGCTCATCACGACGATCGCGCGGCCGATGGGACGACCGAGCGCCAGCGCCTCGAGAATGGGCGCCCGCCCGGTGAGACCGCCGTCGACCAGCGGCGCGCCGTCGACGTGCACCGGCGGAAACGCGCCCGGCACCGCGGACGCGGCCATCAACGCGTCCACGCTGATCGTGCGATTGTCGAAGGCACGCTTGTCGTAGCGCGCGAGATCGGTGGCGACGACGAGCAGCTCGACGGCCGACGCGCGAATTCGCCCGAGATCGATCGTCTCGGTGATCAGCGCGCGAAGCGGCGCGGGATCGAGCAGCGAGCCGGCGCGATCGAGCGCCAGCAGCGTCAGCAGGCCGGGCAGCAGGCCCGCCATGACGACCGAGGGGCGCAGCGTGTAGACCTGCTCGCGCGTCACGGTGCGCCACAGCTGCTGCAGGCGATCGAGCCGACCGTCGGCGACCATGGCCGCGTTGAGCGCGCCGGCGCTCGAGCCGGCGACCAGCCGCAGCGGCAGACCGCTTTCGATGAGCGCCGCCGCCACGCCGGCCTCCCACGCGCCCTTGGCGCCGCCGCCCGAGAGGATCAGCGCCGCCGGCGCGTCGGCCGGCCCGCGCGCCCGCTCGCACGCGAGGACCGGCCCGGCGAGCAGCAAGAAGGCGACGAGAATCAGCGCAGGCTGACGAGCACGACGGCGCCGATCACCAGACCAAAGGCCGCCGCCTCGTTCCAGCGCAGCTGCTCGCCCAGCCACAGCCAGGCGAAGGCGGCGAAGACGACCAGCGTGATGACCTCCTGCGCGATTTTGAGCTGCGCGGCCGTGAACTGGCCGTAGCCCCAGCGATTGGCGGGCACCTGCAGGCAATATTCGAAAAAGGCGATCGCCCAGGAAAACAGGATCGCCTTCCACAACGGCGAGCTCTTGAAACGCAGGTGGCCGTACCAGGCCGCCGTCATGAACACGTTGGACGCGAACAACAACCCGATCGTCTTCACGGGATCCGGGACTCCTCTCGGTTTCGCTCATCGCGCGAGCCGCGCGACTTCCGCCGTCAGGCGGGCGATCTCCTCGTCGGTGTTGTAGTAGTGCACCGACGCGCGGACGACCTCCGACAGCCCGCGCGCGCGCATATCCAGCAGCGTGCCACGCGCCGGAGAGACGGTCACGTTTATTCGCGCGGCGCGCAGCGCCGCCTTCACGCGCGCCGCCTCGACGTCGCGCATGGTGAACGACACGATGCCGCCGCGCACGGCCCCGAGATCCCGCACGGTGACGCCGGGCACTGCAGCCAACCGGGCGCGCAATGTCTCCGCGAGCGCCTGCACCCGGGCCCAGATGCGCGGCAGGCCCAGCGCCTGCGCGTAGGCGATCGCGGCGCCGAAGCCGAGGCGCGCGCCGACGTTCGACTCCCAGACCTCGAAGCGCTTGGCGTCGGGACGGATGACGTAGCGGTCGGGCGCGACCCACTCCGCGGCGTGCCCCTCCATCAGCGGCGGCTCGAGACGCTCGATCCACTCGCGCGCCACCCAGAGAAAGCCGACGCCGCGCGGCCCGCGCAGATATTTGCGCGACGTTCCGGCGAGCGCCTGGCAGCCGAGCCGCTCGACGTCGAGCGGCATCTGGCCGACCGTCTGCGTGGCGTCGAGGAGGAAGAAGACGCCGGCCTCGCGCGCAACCTCACCGACCGCTTCCGCCGGCTGCACCAGCCCGCCGTTGGTCGGCATGTGCGTCATCACGATCAGGCGCACGCGCGAGTCGAGACGCTTGCGCAGGGCGCTGACGTCGAGCTGCCCGGTGGCATCGGGCGGGATCACCTCGACCCGCACGCCACGTCGCGCACGATGCAGGTACGTGACGAACATCGAGTGGTACTCCGCGGTGGACGTCAGGATGACGTCGCCGGCCTCCAGCGGCACCGCGTAGAGCGCCATGTCGAACGCGCGCGTCGCGTTCTCGAACAGCGCGATCTCATCCGGACCGCGGCCGCCGACGAGCTGCGCCGCCGCCGCGTAGACGGACTCGAGCCGCGACTGCGCCTCCTCCTGCGCCTCGTAGCCGCCGATCAGCGCCTCGTGGCGTAGATATTCGAGGTAGGTGTCGACGACCGGCGCGGGCGGCAGGCTCGAGCCGGCGTTGTTGAAGTGCGCGACCTCGGCGCATCCCGGCGTGTCGGCGCGCAGGCGCCGGATCTCGTCGTCGGAGAAGCCGAGCGTCACGTCACTATTGTACGGCGAGCGGTGCTCCGAACAGCTCGGAGTAGCGCGCGCCACGCGGTGACAGCTCGCTCCGCATCAGCGACACGCGGTCAACGCGTAGCCGCCCGAACTCGCTCGACCGCGCGAGCGCGTCGGCCAGCGCGGGCTGGCGGCGCGGCTCGCGCACGCGGCCGAGAGTGATGTGGGCGGCGAACGCGCGCGACTCGGCCGGAAAGCCGAGGCGGCCGCAGCAACCATCGACGCGCTCGGCGAGCGCGGTCATCGCGCCGGTCGGATCGTCGAGGCCCGCCCACAGCACGCGGGGCCGCGTCGCCGACGGGAAGGCGCCGAGCCCGCGCACGACGACGTCGAGCGCGGGCTGATCGGTCACCGCCGCGCCCAGCGCGTCGCTGAGCGCCGGCACCCGCGCCTCGTCCACCTGACCGAGAAACTTCAGCGTGACGTGCAGATTCGCGGGCGCGATCCAGGCGACGTCGGCGGCATGGGGACGCAGGCGCTCGATCGCGGTCGCCAGCCGCTGCCGGACGTCGTCCGGCAGCAGCACGGCGACGAAGAGGCGAAAGCCGGCTATCGAGGCGTTTCCAGCACTCGCATCAGGTTGGTCATCGAGCTGCGACGCGCGGCGTCGGGCTCGATCGCGATGGCCGCGCGCAGATCGGCAAGCGCGCCCACACGGTCACCGTCGATCTCGCGCGTCATCGCGCGCGCGGCGAGCGCGCGGGCATCGATCGCCTGCGGCGAGGCCGACGGGTCGATGGGCGGAGCGACCACGACCTGCGGCGATGCGGCCGGCAGCGCGGGCGGCACGGCCGTGATCGGCGACGGCATACGCGCGATCGGTACGGTCCCCGCGCCGGTGCCCGGCGCCGGCGCCGACGTCACGTTCGAGCTCGCCAACTCTCGCGGCACGACCGTCACGAGGGCGGGCGCCGCGCCGAGGCCGGCGTTGCGCTGCATGGCCGCCTTCGTCCACGGATCGCGCTCGGCCGCGATGGCGCGCTCCCAATCGGTGCGCCCGACGTCGCGCTGACCGAGCAGCGCGTACGCCGTGCCGCGATTGAAGACGGCCCGCGTGAAGGTCGGATCCATCTGGATCGCGCGCGTGTAGTCGGCGATCGCGTCCTGGTATTGACCCGCCGCCACCAAGGCGTTGCCGCGGTTGTAGTAGATCTCCGCGTCGTACGGCGCGAGCTCCAGCGCCCGGTTGTAGTCGGCGACCGCGCGGTTGACGTCGCCGGAGCGAAGCCGCGCGGCGCCGCGGTTGTTCCACGCGGCGGCCGACGTCGGATCGGCGACGATGGCATCGCTGAACGCATCGGCGGCAGCGGCGAACTGCCTGTCGCGATAATACGCCGTGCCGAGCTCCATCGACGGCGAGGCGACGCTGCAACCGGCCATCGTGATGCCGAGAGTGAGCAAGCCCAGAGTCGCTGAGAGCATCCCCTTCATGGTCATGGACCTCCGAGGCGCCTGCGGAGCATATCCAATGCCATCTGCGACGACTGCCACTTCACCGCCGCGCGATCACCGGAGAATCGAAAGCGGCGTGTCGTCACGTCGCCCTCGATCGCGACACCGATGAACACGGTGCCGACGGGCTTTTGCGGCGTGCCGCCGTCGGGCCCGGCGATACCGGTGATGGAAACACCGCACGGCGCGTGCGCCGCGGCACAGATGCCGCGCGCCATGGCCTCGGCGCACTGCACGCTGACCGCGCCGTGCGACGTGAGGATGTGCTCCGAGACGCCGAGCAGCTCTTGCTTGGCGAGGTTGGAATACACGACGACACCGCGCTCGAACCACGCCGATGAGCCGGCGATGTTGGTGAGCCGATGGCCCACGAGCCCGCCGGTGCACGACTCCGCGGTCGCCACCGTCAGGCCGCGCTCGCGCAGCCGGCGCCCGACCACCTGCTCCAGCGTCTCGCCGTCGCGTCCATAGCAATCGTCGCCGAGCGCCGCCGCCACGCGCGACTCGACGGCCTCGAGCGCCGTCGTCGCGGCTTCGAGCGTGGGACCGCGCGCGCGCAGGCGCACCCACACCTCGCCGTCGGCCGGCACGGTGCTCACCGAGACGTCGCCGTCACGGCCGAGCCACTCCGTGAGCCGCTCCTCGAGATCGCCGAGACTGACGCCCGCCGTGCGCAACGTGCGCGTGACGACGCCGCGCGCGCCGACGCGGCTGCGCGCGAAATCGATCAGCTGTGCCGCGAGCGCCGGCGGCGGTGTTCCACGCTCGAGCACGGCGAACGCGCCGCGCGGCGTGTCGACGGTCCACGCGGGCTCGCCCTCGTCGCCGGCCCACGGCGTCGCGCCCTGCGGCAGGAGCGCCTGGCGCTCGGCGCGGCGTGGCAGCGGTCGATCATGGCGACGGTACGCGGCTTCGAGCGCGGCCAGCATGCGCTCGTTGAGCACGAGCCGTGTGCCGGACAATCGCGCCAGCACCCGCCGGACGGTCTCGCCCGCCGAGCCGCCGGGGCCGGCGACGACGACGGTGAGCGCCGCGTCGGAGGTGAGCGCACGCTCCAGCGCCAGCTCGTCGTCGTCCACGAGCACGCGGCCGTCGACGGGAACGCCGGCCGCGGTCAGCGTGGCCTGCACGGGCGCCGTCGGATCGCCGCCCGATGACGCGTCGGCGGCGACGCCGACCAGGCGCAGGCCACCGGCCGCCGCCATCAGAACCCGCCGACCAGCGCGCGCAGCGCCGCGACGATGCCGAGCGCGTAGAGACCGGCGACGAGATCGTCGACCATCACGCCGGCTCCGCCCGGCAGCTCCTGCGCCTGCCGCGCCGGCACCGGCTTGACGACGTCGAAGACGCGAAACAGCAGGAAGGCGAGCACGGCGATCGGGATGCTGAGCGGCACGAAGAGCACGGAGAGCGTCATCCCGGCCACCTCGTCGATGACGATCACGCCCGGATCTTTCCGTCCGAGCATGCGCTCGGCGTGATGCGCCGCCCAGCCGCCGATCAGCGTTACCGCGACGCACAGCACGATCAGCGCGACGGGTGAGAGCGCCAGCAGCCAGAGCACCACGATCGTCAGCGCACTGGCGACGGTACCGGGAGCGACCGGCGCCCAGCCGACGCCACCCACGGTCGCGATGGCGAGCGCCACGCGATCGAGCGGTGAACGCGGCGCGACGCGATTCACTCGGGGCGCGCCGAGCGTGTGGGGCGTGTCCGGGGCCATGTCAGGGCCCCGAGTGGTCACACCGGCTCGGCCACGAGCTCGTGGCCTTGCACCTCGGCGATGCGCGCGCGCGCGAAGCGCCCCGGCGTGAAGGCGTCGCGATCGCGCAGGTACACGACGCCGTCGATTTCCGGCGCCTGCCCCGCCGTCCGGCCTTCCCACGCGAACGTGGGATCTTCGCTCGGGCCATCGACGAGCACGTCGACGACGGCGCCCACGAGCTTGGCGTTGCGCTCGAAGGCCACCGCGTCGTGCGCGTCCTGCACGGCGGCGGCGCGCTCGGCGGCGGTCTCTGGATCGACCTGGCCGGCGAAGCTTGGTGATGGCGTGCGGTCCTCCGGCGAGTACGTGAACACCCCGAGGCGATCGAAGCGTGCGTCGTCGAGAAATGCGAGGAGGTTGTCGAACGCGCCGGGCGTCTCGCCGGGGAATCCCACCAGCACCGTCGTCCTCAGCGTGACGTCCGCGATGGCGTCGCGGAACGCGCCGACGATGTCGAGCATGCGCCGCGCGGTGACCGCGCGCCGCATCGCGCGCAGGATGTCGTCGTCGCCGTGCTGCACGGGCATGTCGACGTAGGGCACGATGCGCGCGCGCGAGAATTTACCGAGCAGCCGGTCGTTGACGTGCGCGGGATGCAGGTACATCGGACGGATCCACGGCATCCGCGTGTCGTCGCCGAGGGCGAGCAGCAGGTCACCGATGTCGCCGTTGCCGACGCGGTCGCGGCCGTACGCGAGCGTGTCCTGCGAGACCAGGATGGCCTCCTGCACCCCGCGCCTCGCGAGCGCGTCCACCTCCGCGACGATGTCGCGCAGCGGACGGCTGCGGTGCTTGCCGCGGAACTGCGGAATCGCGCAGAACGTGCAGCCCATGTCGCAGCCTTCGGCGATCTTCACGTAGGCGTACGGGACCTTGCCGGTCAGCAGCCGCGGCGCCGAGGCGTCGTAGAGATAGCCGGGCGGCGCCGACGACGCCCAATCCTCGCGGTTAGCGGCCTGGCCCACGAGGTCGACGATGCGCTCGAGACCGGACGTACCCAGGATCGAGTCGACCTCCGGCATCTCCTTGAGGATTTCGCCGCCGTAGCGCTGCGTGAGACAGCCGGTGACGATCAGCGCGCGGCAGCGGCCGCGCCGCTTGAGCTTGGCGAGCTCGAGGATCGTCGTGACCGACTCTTCGCGCGCGCGATCGATGAACGCGCACGTGTTCACGATGAGGCACTCGGCGTCCTCGGCGCGCTCGACGAGCGGATGTCCGGCCGCGGCCAGGCGGCCCAGCATCAGCTCGGAGTCGACCTGGTTCTTGGGACAACCCAGCGTGGTGAGGTGGACCTTCATCGACCTCAGATCGTGCGGCGATTGTCGAAGCTGAGCGCGATGCCGAGGTCCTTGTCGCGGACGAGCTTCATCACCGACTGGAGATCGTCACGGCTCTTGCCGGAGATCCGCACCTTGTCCTCGTGGATCGAGGCCTGGACTTTGATCTTGCTGTCCTTCACGAGGCGCACGATCTCCTTGGCCTTCTCCATCGGAATGCCTTGCTGCAGCCCGATCTTCTGACGGAGCGCGCCGCCCGACGCCGTCTCCACCGTGCCGTACGTGAGCGCCTTGAGCGGGATGCCGCGCTTGTGCAGCTTGCTCTGCAAGATGTCGGTCACCGCCTTGAGCTTCATGTCGTCGGGCGACAGCAGGACGATGTCCGTCTTGTCGAGCGTGACCTCGTTCTTGCTGCCCTTGAGGTCGTAGCGGGTTTCGATCTCTCGGCGTGCCTGGTCCAGCGCGTTGGTGACCTCCTGCATGTCGATCTTGCAGACGATGTCGAAGGAATTCTCGGCAGCCATGGAGATATAGACTACCACCGCGGAGGGCCCTCTATGAGCATCCGGCGCGTCGTCCCCAACGTGAGAGCGCAGCGAGGTGTGGACAGCCGAGGCTTCTACGTGGACGTCCTCGGTCTCGAGCTCGTCATGGACATGGGCTTCATCAAAACCTTCGCGTCGCCTTCGAACCCGACGGCTCAGGTGAGCGTCGTCGACGCCGACGCCGCCCGGCCGTATCCGGACCTGACCGTCGAGGTGGCCGACGTGGACGCCGCGTATGCGCGCGCCCGCGAGCGCGGTGTCGAGATCGTCTATCCACTCGCGGACGAGCCCTGGGGCGTCCGGCGCTTCTACGCGCGCGAGCCAAACGGCGCGGTGGTCAACATCATGCAGCATCGGCCTGTCGAAACTGGCGCCGCTCGCACGTCATAAGGTCGAGGAGGACGCGCCATGCAATTCACGATTCTGGTCTACGAGACGCAGTCCGAGCTGGCCGCCCGCACCGATCCCAAGCGCAAGGACGCGTACTGGGGCGCCTATCGCGCCTACACGAAGGCGCTGCGCGACGCCGGGGTGATGGTCGGGGGGGCCGGGCTGGAGCCGCCGCGCACCGCGGCGACGGTGCGCGTGCCCGAAGGCAAGCGCCGCGTGCAGGATGGGCCGTTCGCCGACACCAAGGAGCAGCTCGGCGGGTATTACGTGATCGACGTGCCCGATCTGGACAAAGCTCTCGAGTGGGCGGCGCGCTGTCCGTCGGCGGCGACCGGCGCGGCCGAGGTGCGGCCCAACATGCCGCCGCCGCCCACGCCCGCGTGAGCGAGGCGGCTGCCGCGGCCGAGCTGGCGGCGCGCGCCTCGTACGGGCGGCTCGTCGCCCACCTCGCAGCCCGCTGGCGCGACGTCGCACGCGCCGAGGACGCGCTCGGCGACGCGCTCGTCGCGGCGCTCGAGACGTGGCCGCGCGCCGGTGTGCCGGACAAGCCTGAAGCGTGGCTGCTCACCGCCGCGCGCCGCCGGCTCGTCGACGGCGCGCGTCACGCTCACGTGGCGGTTGCCGCAGAGGCCGACCTCGCGCTGATGCTGCGCGAACAGACCGACGACGTCGGACAGACGGCATCGTCCGATGAGCGGCTCGCGCTGCTGTTCGTCTGTGCTCACCCCGACATCGACGAGGCGGCGCGCACGCCGCTGATGCTGCAGACCGTGCTCGGGCTCGACGCCGCGCGCATCGCCTCGGCGTTCCTCGTGGCGCCGGCCACGATGGGCCAGCGGCTCGTGCGCGTGAAGGCGAAGATCCGCGAGGCGGGCATCCGGTTCGAGGTGCCCGAGCACCGAGAGATGGCTGCGCGGCTGCCGCCCGTGCTCGATGCGATCTATGCGGCGTACGGCAGCGGCTGGGAGGATGTGGCCGGGGCCGACCCGCGGCGGCGCGGGCTCGCCGAGGAAGCCATCTGGCTGGGACGCCTGGTGACTCGGCTGTTGCCCGACGAGCCCGAGGCGCTCGGCCTGCTCGCGTTGATGCTGCACTGCGAGGCGCGGCGCCCGGCACGCCGCGACGACGGGGGCGCCTATGTGCCGCTGAGCGAGCAGGACGTCGCGCGGTGGTCGCGGTCGCTGATCGACGAGGCGGAAAGCGTGCTGGCCACGGCCGCACGCTTCGCGGCTCCCGGCCGGTTTCAGCTCGAGGCCGCGATTCAGTCGGCGCACGCTCAGCGAGCGCGCACGGGCGCCACGGACTGGGAGGCGATCGCGCTGCTGTACAAAGGGCTGCTGCGGTGCGCGCCGACGGTGGGCGCGCGGGTTGCCGCCGCGGCCGCACGCGCCGAGGCCCGCGGCGCCGAGGCGGGGCTCCGGACGCTCGACGGCATGCCGCCTGACGCCGTCCGCACGTATCAGCCGTACTGGGCGCTGCGGGCTCAGCTACTCACGACGCTCGGGCGCGCCAACCACGCCCGCGACGCCTTCGACCGTGCGATCGGATTGACTGAGGAGGCCGCGGTGCGTGAATTCTTGATGACGCGCTCGGCAGACATACGGTGAAGTTCACGCCGTCACCGCCGGCGCTGGTAGGCGTGTTCGACGCGACGGTCGAGTCGCTTCGCGGCGTCGAGCGTCGGACGATGTTCGGATATCCGGCGGTCTTCGTCCGCGGCAACATGATCGCCGGGCTCGTGCGTCATCGGATGATCGTGCGGTTGAGGGAAGCGGACCGCGCGGCGTTCCTGGCCCTGCCGGGCGCCAAGCCCTTCATCGCGATGCGCGGCCGCGTGATGAAGCAGTGGGCGGTCGTGCCGCCGTCGATGCTGAAATCGCGCGCGACGCTGGAACGCTGGCTCGCGCGTGCGCTGGCATATGGCCGCTCGCTGCCGCCCAAGCAACGGGCGTCGCGTCCGCCGCGCTCTGGACGCCGGCGCTGATTACTTCAGCGGCACGGTCGCGACGCCCTTGGGCGGCACGAAGGCGAAGAGCTTGTCCTCCAGCCCGGAGTTGATGACCAGCTTGCTGAACTTCATCGTGACCGTGTTCTCGAACTGGTCGTAGACGACCGCGCGGCGCAGCTGCCAGCCGTTGGGATCGAACGCCAGGATCAGCCGCGCCAGCGTGGGCAGCGGCTGCTTGGGCGTGAGGTCGAGCTGGACGTTGCCCTCGGGGTCCTTGGGCTGCGCCGGGTTGAGCAGTCGTACGGTGAAGTGCTCGCGCAGCTTGCCGAGGCCGCTGAGGAACGAGCCGGCCGGGCCGGAGAGCGCCTCCGGCGCCTTGCCGGTGTTCACCTGGTTGAGCGTCGGCGTGTAGATCCAGATGGTCTTGCCGTCCGAGACGATCTGCTGCGGCGTGGGATCCACGTATTCCCAGCGCAGCTTGCCGCCCTTCTTGAGGAACACGGTGCCGGAGGCCGGAATCGTCTGGTTCAGGCTCTTGTTGAATGCCGTCTGGGTGAAGTCGGCCTTGAGATCGGTCATGCGACCGTAGGCCGTCTCGATACCGCGCACGGCCTCGTCCAGCGCGGTGGCCGGCGTCTGCGCGGCCACGGGCGACGCGGTGAGCACGAGGGTCAGGAGCGCCAGCACGTATCGCATGAGGTCACTCTACCGGTGAGACGCCGGCGTTGCCGGGAAATTCAGGCGCGCGCGGAGCTCCAGTCGACGGGGCGCGCGACCGCGTCGGCCAGCGCGTCGAGGTACTGCGCGCGCGAGATCGTGACGGCGCCCATCGACGTCAGGTGCGGCGTGGGCATCTGCACGTCTACCAGCCGCACGCCGACCGCGCATGCGTGCTGACCAAGCGCGACGAGCGCCACCTTCGAGGCGTCGCGCACGCGGTGGAACATCGACTCCGCGGCGAACAAGGCGCCGATCGAGACGCCGTACAGCCCGCCCGCCAGCGCGCCGTCGATCCACACCTCCACGCTGTGCGCCCAGCCGAGTCGGTGTAGACGACGGTAGGCGTCGCGAACCGCCGGGGTAATCCACGTCTCGTCGTCGGCGACACGCCGCTCCGCGCAGCCGGCGATCACGTCGTCGAACGCCGCGTCGATCGTGACGCGGAATCGCGCGCCGCGCAGCGTGCGCGCCAGCGAGCGCGAGACATGCACGCGATCGGGTGGAAGCACGGCGCGCGGATCAGGCGACCACCAGACGAGGTCCACGCCCTCCACCGGCCACGGAAACACGCCCCGGCGATAGGCGGCGAGCAGCGTGGACGGCTCGAAATCGCCGCCGGTCGCCAGCAGCCCGTCGGCGTCGGCCTCGCGCGGCTCGGGGAACTCGAAGCGGGAGGCGCCGACCGGGGCGGGACGCGTGGCCCGCGCCACCACGATGTCCAGGGACGGATGGCTCACCCCTTGAGCGCGCCCGCCGTCAGTCCCCGGATGAGATGGCGCTGCAGGAACGTGAACAGCACGGCCACGGGCAGCGTGCTGATGATGACGCCGGCCGAGAGCTGGCCCCACTGGATCTCGTACTGGCCGACCATGAACAGCAGCCCCGCGGACAGCGTGCGCATCTCGGTCTGCGAGGTGAACGTGATGGCGAACAGCAATTCGCTCCACGACGACACGAACGCGAAGATGGCGGTAGCGGCCACGCCGGGCGCGGCCAGCGGTAGCACGACGCGGCAGAGCGCGCCGAAGCGCCCGCAGCCGTCCATCAACGCCGATTCTTCGAGCTCGCGCGGGATCGACTCGAAGTAGCCGACCAGCATCCACACGGTGAACGGGACGGTGAACGAGAAGTTGGAGTAGATGAGCACCTGGTAGGTGTCGATGAGGCCGAGCGCGTGCCACTGCGAGAGCAGGGGCGCGATGAGCAGCACCGCCGGAAACATCTGCGTGGCGAGGAAGACCATCATCACCGTCTGGCGTCCGGCGAAGCGGAAGCGCGCCAGCGCGTAGCCCGCGAGCACGGAGATGGCCGTGGTCGCCACCATCGTGACCGACGAGACCCACAGGCTGTTGGCGAAGAACCGGCTGAACGGGGTCAGCTTCGACGTCCACGCTTCGACGTAGTTCGTCGCGTTCAGCGAGGCGGGCAGCCAGACGAGCGGGGTGGCGTACAGTTCCGCCCGCGTCTTGAACGACGCGAGCAGCACCCAGACGAACGGCGCCATCGCGAATGCGGTGAGGCCCGCGAGGCCGATCCAGAGCACCGGTCCCCCGAGGATGCGCTCCGCCTTCACGCCACCGGCTCCACGCCCCGGGTGACACGCAGATAGAGAATCGTGAAGGCCAGCATGATCAGCAGCAGCACCACCGACAAGGTCGCCGCGTAGCCAAAATCCAGGTTCGAATAGGCCTGCAGCAGCGTGTACGTCGACGTGATCTGCGTGGCGTTGGCGGGACCGCCGCTCGTCATCACGAAGATCAGATCGGCGTAGTTGAACGTCCAGATGATGCGCGTCGCCGTGGCCACCACGATGATCGGACGCAGCATCGGCAGCGTGATGTGCCAGAACCGCTCGAGCACGCCCGCGCAGTCCACGCGCGCCGCCTCGTAGAGCTCGTCGGGAATGGCCTGCAGCCCGGCCAGCAGCATGATCGCGAAGAACGGCACGCCGCGCCAGACGTTGGTGGCGACGACGGCCGGCATGGCCAGGCGCGGGTCGGACAGCCACGCGACCTTGTCCGCCATGAGTCCGGCGCGACCGAGCAGGTCGTTGAGGGCGCCGTAGTTCGGCTGATAGAGGTACTCCCAGATCAACGCGACGACCACACCGGGAATGATCCACGGCAAGAGCGTCAGCGTCCGGACCACGGCCCGACCGCGGAACGTCTGGTGCAAGAGCAGCGCCGCCGCGAAGCCGCCGAGGAACTGCAGCGAGACGGAGCCGAAGACCCAGTACAGCGAGTTCCACAGCGAGAGCCAGAAGACCTCGTCGTGCAGCAGCCGCGCGTAGTTGCCGAATCCGATGAACCGGTAGTCCTGCGGCTTGATGAGCACGTTGTTGTAGAGGCTCATCCGAATGGCCGACAGGATCGGCACGAGCACGGTGGCGCCGAGCGCGACCACCACCGGAAGCAGGTAGAGATAGCCGGTCGTCAGATCCCGTGCGCGCCGCGACAGCAGCGGCCGCGCCAGCGGCCGGACAAGCGTCGCTTCGCGGGCCATGGGACTACGACATGTTCTTCGTCAGGACCTCGGCGAACTTGTCGAGGAACTCCTTCGACGACAGCTTGCCGACGAGCGCCTGCTGAAAGAGCGGCACACCCTCGGAGTCCAGCTTGCCGCCCCACCCGGCGTACGCGAGGTACGGGCTGACGATCGAGAACGGAAAGGACTTGATGAAGCCGGCCAGCGCCGGGTCCTTCGTGAACTCCGGCCGGTCGGCCACGCTCTTGCGCGCGGGGAGCAGGCCGAGCGTCTTGGAGTACATGAAGTGCGGCTCGGGCTCCATCGCCCACGTCATGAACTTGAAGCCGCCCTCGCGCGCCTTGCCCGCCTTGAAGGGCGTGAGCGTCTCGGAGAAATAGAACGACACGCGCTTCTTCGCGGGCCCGAAGGGCAGCGGCACGGTCGCGAAATTCTCGGCCTTCACGAAGTCCTTCTGCTCTTCCGACGAGCCCGAATTGTGGATGTAGGAGTTGGTCACGCCGCGGCCGAAGCCCTCGACGATGCCGCGCCAGCCATCGGTCGGCACCGACGGCGGGCAGACCTTGTGTTTGCGGAAGAGGTCGAGATACCAGTCGAGCGCCTCCGCCGCTTCGGGGCTGTTGATCGCGACCTTGCCGTCGCGCAGCACCTGCGCGCCGTTGGCGTACATGAACTCCGTCGCATAGAGCACCGCCCACGTGCCCTGCCCGCGCATGCCGAACCCATACTGGTTCTTGTCCGGCTTGGTCATGGTCTTGGCCCAGGCGAGGAACTCGTCGAAGTTCCAGTCGTCCTTCGGAGGCTTGGCGCCGTAGTCCTTGGCGCGGTCGATGCGCCAGTACACGCCGTCGTTCGTCACGACCCAGGGAAACGACAGCACGCGCTTCTTGACGGTGACCGTCTCCCACGCCAGCGGCAGGACGTCCTTGTAGCCCGACCAGTCCTTGACCTTGCCCGTGAGGTCCTCGACGGCGTTCATGCCGTCGAACTCGCCCACCCAGTTGTCCCAGACCTGCGCGACGTCCGGCGGCGTGCCGGCCGCGATGGAGGTGATGAGCTTCTGACGCGCCTGGGCTTGAGGGACGAACTCGACCTTCACCTCGAAGTCCTTCTGCGACTGGTTGAATCGCTGGGCGAGCGACTCCACGAGCGCCGTCCGCTTGGGCTCCGGCACGCTGAACTGAAAGCGCACGGGCTGCGCACCCCACGCGCGCCGCGGCGCGATCAGCGGCTCCTCCCACCACGCGAGCTCGGCGGCGGTGAGGGCGCCCGCGGCGGCCATGCCTTTGAGGATCTGCCGACGGGAAAGATACCAGCGGTGGTCCATCGCTTCGATCCTCCTCGGGGACGGTGGGAAAACGGCGCGAGAGTAGGCGCGCCACGGCTCGACTGTCAAGTTTCCGGGCTGCGCGCCGCCCCGCTTACGTCGCGGAGGCCAGTCGCGCGAACTCTCGTTTGAGGAAGTTCACCCGCGCCAGATACTGCGCCGCATCGTGATCGCCGCACCGCTGGCGCGGCATGAGCCGAAAGCCGCGTCGGGCGTAGCCATCGCCCGCCCCGGCGCCGCACAGGTGGATGATCGCGGCCAGATCCTGCTGCTGCGCGAGCGTCGCGGTGCGAATGCGCCGCTGCTCCAGCGTGCGAGCGATCTCACGATCGAGCAACGCCGCCGTCAGCTCGACGGCGTGGCTCGGCACGACCCGGGTGTAGAGCGCGTTGAACCAGCACGCGTGCACGTCGTTCCACGCGCCCTGTTGCACCACCACGTGATCGTGGATGCAGAAGCGTCGCGCCTCGCGGAACGTCGCCTCGGTGATCTGGTACATGCCGACCGCGCTGGAGGCCGGTCGGTAAACCTCGAACGGATTCCAGCTGAGCTGCCATCGCCAGTACGTCCGGGCCACGGGATTGCCGGCGCCCTCGACCTGCGCCAGCGCCGCCAGCAGCTCCGGCGTGATCACCGCAGTCGAGTGCTCGCGAAACAGCGGCTCGTACTGCCGCCACGTCTGCGACGGCGTCTTGGACAGCACGCCGCTGACGGGGAAGAACAGCTCCGTCGGCTTGCGCACGACCTGGTAGATCCAGTTCACCGCCAGCCACACCGTCACGACGACAATCGCGCCGACGAGCACGCGAATCAACAACGGCGCGGCGAGCAGCGTGGTCAGCAGCCGCCGAACGCGAGGGTCGATCCGCCCGACCGGCCACACGGGCGCCAGCCGCCGGCGGCGCCGGCGTGTCGGTCGAAGCGCGGTTCGGAGAGCGCGGGCCTGGGCCATGGCGCGGTACCTCGAGTATGCAACGAATGCGGCTGTCAGCGGAGACGCAGACGGCCGCGCACGACGGCCGTCGCGAGCGGGCGTCCAAACGCCTCGGCCACCTGCTCGCTGAGCTTGGTCATGTGCTCGTCGTCCATCGAGCCTTCGCCCTCGAGCATCTCGAGCAAGTCCGCGAAGGGCCGCAGCCGCTCCGCCCACGTCAAAACGTCGCCGTCCCTCGCCACGGACCGCGCGATGTCCGCGTGCAGCGCCCGAGCGCGGGCCTGACATTCGAGGAGCGGAGCGAAGGCCGGTTCGTCCTCGCAGACGATGCCCTGCACGCGATCGATCACGTGCAGCGCGGCAGTGCGGCCGGCCTCGTGCCGCCGGTATCGCTGCGCGCTGGCGCTCGTCGCGGCGAGCGCATCGACCAGAGGGACGAGATCGCGGAGCGCGACGGGCGTATCGTTCGCCAGGATGATCTCGCGGGTCGCGGCGAGGTCGAGCACGTCCTCGCGCAGAGTGTGGAAGTCGGCCGCGGTCGCCGTCAGCTGCGCCAGCAGCTCCTCCGACGGCGGCGCGCCTGCACGCGCGATCTCGGCCGCCGTGCGCGCCGCGCACGTGCCGACCTCGCTGAAGCGCGCCTGGAGCGCCGAGAGCCGCGAGCGAAGGTCGTCGATGCTCATTCGGCCGTCACGCGCAAAACGTCCTCGACGGTGGTGACGCCGCCGTGATCAGCTGACCGTTTCTACCGTGGCCATTGCTGTCTGCGGGGGAAGCGGTAGCCGGCGGTTTCCGGGCCCACTCCCGGTCACTGGCGCGGCGCAGATTCATGGTTGCGTGACAAGCTTGCAAGGCGAAAACCAAGCTGATCAGCGCCCAATCGCGCTGAAATCTTCAATCTTAGACGATGCCTCCCGCATTTCCCGGCCGATTCCTGACCTCATTGACGAGCCATGGCGGGCAGGAAGTGACCGGGAGTGGCGCGCGCTTTGGCACGGCGAAGACACGCCGATCGCGACGGGGGCCCGTGAGATGATCGACCGCGACATGCGCGCGCTCATGAACTCTGCCGCACTGTGTGCCCTCGTGCTGGCCGCCTGCAATCAGACCCCCGGACCATTGCACAAGACCGACCGCGTGGCGAAGGCCGAGGCGGCGATGACGGAGTGCAAGAAGCGCGTAGGCCTGGAAGACGTCTCCACGCCGTCCGGGATGGTCCTCGACGATCCCGCCACCCGCGGGCAGGAGATGACCCCCGAGATGGCAGGACAGCTGCGGCTCAAGGTGCAGTGCGCGCTCGAGCTGAACGAGCTGCTGGCCGCGCGCACCGACGCGAAGTGATCGAGCTCGCGCTCGCCATGAAGCTCACTCTCGGGACCGCCACGCCTGGCGGCGGCTTCCCCGTGTATGGCGACGCCGTCATCGCCGCGGTCCGTGAGGTCGATCCCGCGCTCACGATCGAGCCGCGCAACACCAAGGGCAGCACCGAGAACGTCCCGCTGCTCGAGAAGAACGAGCTGGACCTGGCGCTCGTGCAGGGCGAGGTCGCCTATGAGGCGCTGCAGGGCGTCGGCCGCGCGCCGTCTCCGATTCGCATCGTGGCGGCGATGTACTCGACGCCGGGGATGTTCGTCGTCCGCGCCGACTCACCGGCGCGCACGATCGAAGATCTGCGCGGCAAGCCGGTCGCGTTCGGCGCGCGCGGCTCGGGGCTGGTGCTGCTCGCGCGCTACGTGCTCGACGGCCTCGGTCTGGACCCCGAGCGCGATTTTCAGGCCGTCTATCTCGAACGGGCGGGCGACGGCCCGGTGATGGTGCAGGACGGCCGCGTGGCTGCGCTGTGGGGCGGCGGCGTCGGCTGGCCGGGGTTCACCGCGGTGGCCAAGGCGCCGGGCGGCGCCCGCTTCATCGTTCCCGACGCCGACGGCCTTCGGAGGATCCAGGCGAAGCACGCCTTTCTGAAGCCGCTGACCGTGCCCGCCGGCTCGTATCCGGGTCAGGACACGCCGATCCAGTCGCTCGGCTCCTGGTCCTTCATCATGGCGCGGCCGGGACTCAGCGAGGACGCGGCGTATCGTGTCGCGAGGGCCCTGCACCGCGCGGAAGCCGGCATCGCGCAGCGGCTACCGCAGGGCAAAGAGACCACCGCCGCCAACACCGCGGCCGCGGCGCCGCGGCCGGAGCTGATCCACCCCGGCGTGCGGCGCTATCTGAAGGAGATCGGCGTCTCGTCCTGACGCCAGGTGTGCACGCGCCCTGAGCGCGAGGTCACCACGACGTCGATCGTCGTCCCGCTCGATGCATCGGCGCTGGGACGGATCTCGACCTTCTCGATGTCGTCCACCGCGAGCCCGCGCCGATCGAGCTCGCGCTGAAAGGCCGGCCAGTTCGCGGGCACGAAGCCGTAGGTCATAAGTCCTCCAGTCAGCGCGGCGCGTCGGCGCTGTCGACGGGCGTCCAGCCGAGGACGTCACGCGCGTGCGCGACGTCGCGGTAACCATACTTCAGATTGGACACGACGTAGAAGACGTCGAAGCGCACGGATGCCGGCGCCTCGATGCACGCCTCGAGCATGCGGACGATGTCCCGCTGGCTGCACCACACGGCGACGTCGCGCGTCGTCGTCGGTCGGTCTTCCGCCTTGACCCGACCGATGCGCAGGCAGATGACCGACATCCCGTGCGAGTCCGCGTAGTGACGCCCGAGCGCCTCGCCCCAGATCTTGCTCGCGCCGTACAGCCCGCTCGGCCGCAGCGGCGACTCGTGCGTGAGCGGCGTGATCCGGCCGGCTTCGGCGTAGCGGCCGGCGACGAGATGACTCAGCGGCGCCTCGCGCTCCCAGCCGCTGACGGTGGCGCCGCTGCTCGCGAAGATCACGCGCTTCACGCCCGCCATCCGCGCGGCCTCGAAGACGTGATACGTCCCGACGACGTTCGAGCGCATGATCGCCTCGGGCGGCTGGCTGTCGCCGGCGGCGGCCGCCAGGTGCACCACGGTGTCGACGCCGTCGAACGCGGGGCGAATCGCGGCGAGGTCGCCCAGGTCGGCGCGATGCGTCTCGACGCCGGACACCGCACGTCGGTTCAGCGCGCGCAGCGCGTATTTGCCCTCGACGTGCTTGCGGAAGGCGCCGCCGATGAGCCCGCTCAGTCCGGTCACGAGAATGCGTCGCGGTGTCATCTCACTCCATCGATCGGTAGCTCGGGGTTATAGGTGTCGAGCGCTCGCGCCGCGACGTACGCGCCGAAATCGGGCGTCGCGAGCACGGCGGGATCGCGCAGCCAGTCGGCCTCGGCGACGACGTGCGGCAGCATGTCCGCTTCCGCCGGCGAGAGCGGCCGTCCGGCCGCGTGGCGCTCGAGTAGCTGCTCGATCGCAGGCCCGTCTGCCGCGAGCAGGATCCCGAGCAGCGTCAGGCGATAGCAGTCTCGCCCACCGGCGTCGCGGTGATCGAACACGATGCTGCCACCCAGGTGGCCGAGCGCCGACCGGATGTCGCGCACGCCGCGACGCAGGTAGCGCTCGTGCATCTCGTGGCGCGCGATCCACTCGCCGCGCTCCAGCCGGTGCTTCCAGACGTCGTTCAGCGGCTCGGTCCGCTCACCGAGCTCCTTGCGGAACCGATCGAGCGGACGCAGCTAACGCTCCAGCTCGCGGTTGACTCCAAAATCCGGGGGCACCGGTGGGCCCCACCGATAGAGCGCGTCCTCGGGCGGGAAATCCCGCGGCTGCCACGCGCACGTTTCCGGAATGTGGTCGAGGTCGTGGAAGTACTCCGCCCACGAGCCCCACGGGTCCCGCACGTAATAGAAGTAGTTGGAGCCGATCACGTGGCGCCCCAGCCCCCAGCCGACGGGGATGCCGGCGTCGTGCGCGCGCTGCATCCCCATCGCGATCTCGTCGATGCCGCCGACCTCGAACGAGCCGTGATGGAAGCCGGGGCCTTCGGAGGCGAGCAGCGCAAGGTTGTGATGGTCCGGCGTGCAGCGCAGGAACGCAATGATGCCGGGGCAGCGGTCGGACAGCTTCATGCCGAGCACGCGCGTGTAGAAATCGATCATCCGCTCGAGGTTGCCGGAGAAGAGCAGGATGTGGCCGAGGCGTCGCGGCCGCGCGTCGAAGCGGTCGGGGCACCCGCGCGCCGCGACGCGCGAGGTGTGCCCGGGGCTGTTCAACACCAACGGCGGATCGGCCGGTGGCGCCTCCCCCGCCTCGGGACGGATGTTGAGCAGGTTGCCGTCGGGATCGCGCACCCACAGGCCGCCGTCGGACACCCCGCGCGGTGGATCGACGGCCGTCACCCCCGCGCGCGAGAGCGACTCGCGCGTCGCCTCGAAGTCCGCGCCGGGCGCGCCGAAGGCGACGTGATGGAGCCGCTTGCGCGGTCCAGGATAGAGCAGCACGGTCTCGCGCTTCAGCGAGGCGGGCCGCAGTCGCACGGCGCCGTCGCGGCTCGATTCGTCCACCAGGCCGAACCCGGTATAGAACTTTTCGCCGACCGTCTGGTCGGGAATCTCCAACGCGTAATGCAGCAGCGCCTTCACCGCCATCGTTCCACCTCCGAAATGTCTGCGGGCCAGTGTACCGCCATCAGGTGCGCCCGCGGTCGCCCAGCGCGCGCACGATACGCTCGGGCGTGATCGGCTGCTCGGTCACCATCGCGCCGAACGGGGCGAGCGCGTCGTTGACGGCGTTGAGGATGGCCGCGGGGACGCCCGTCGTACCCGCCTCCCCGGCGCCCTTGTAGCCGCCCGCGATCGAGGGCGCCGGGCTCTCGAGATGATGGAGCTCGAGCGGCGGCACGTCGGCCGCGGTCGGCACCGCGTACTCCATCAGCGTGCCGCACACCGGCTGCCCCGCCTCGTCGTACGCGCACCGCTCCATGAGCGCGCCGCCGAGCCCCTGCGCGACGCCACCGGCGATCTGTCCCTCGACGAGCGCGGGATTGACGATGCGACCGCAGTCGTCGACGGCGACGTAGCGCAGCACGCTGACGCGGCCGGTCTCGACGTCCACGTCGACCACCGCGAGGTGAGCGCCGTTGGTGAACGTCCACGGCTGCGCGTTGGTGAAATGCACGGTGGCGTCGAGGCTTGGCTCGAGACCCTTCAGCGCATTGCTGCGGAAATGCACCGTGCGCGCCAGCTCGCCGAGGGCGAGGCCGCGGTCGGGCGCGCCGCGCACGTGCGCGCGTCCACCGGCCAGCTCGATGTCCTCGGCGTGCGCCTCCAGCAGCGTCGCCGCCGCGCGGCGGATCTTGTCCGCGAGCGCGCGTGAGGCCAGGAGCGTCGCGCTGCCACCGATCGGCATCCCGCGGCTGCCCCACGTGCCGCCGCCGTACGGCATCAGCGCCGTGTCGCCCGAGCGCACGGCTACGGCGTCGGGGACGACGCCGAGCTGGTCGGCAATGATCTGCGCGAACGCCGTCGGCATCCCCTGCCCCTGATCGGTGACGCCGACGAGCGCCGTGACGGCGCCCGAAGGCTCCAGCCGCACCGTCGCGCCGTCCTGGCCCGAGATCGGCGCGCCGCCGATGCCATAGAACTGCGCGCCCGGCCCCGTGAGCTCGATGAAGCACGACAGCCCGATGCCGAGGTGCCGACCCTGGGCGCGCGCGGCCGCCTGCTGGCGGCGCAGGTCGTCGTACTTCGCGACGTCCAGCAGCCGATCGAGAGCCGCGCGATACGAGCCGCTGTCGTACACGTTGCCGGTCGCCGACGTGTACGGCAGCTCGTCGGCGCGCACGAGATTGCGCCGGCGCACCTCGGCGGGGTCGAGGCCGACGTCGCGCGCGATCAGATCCAGCATGGACTCGGTCACCGCGGCCGCGATCGGATGGCCGACCGCGCGGTACTGCGAGGTGATGACCTTGTTCTGCGCGACGACCCTCAGCGCCCCGGCATAGTGACGGATCCGATACGGGCCCGGCAGCAGGCGCAGAACCTGGCCGCCCTCGACGACGCTCGAGCGCGGGTACGCGGAGTACGGTCCCACGGCGGCGGTAATCCGCGCGCGCATCGCCGTGACGACGCCGTCGTCGCCGCCGGCCACCTCGACGTCGATCGTCTGGTCACGCGCGTGGATGTCGGAGACGAACGACTCGCGCCGCGTGGCCACGAACTTCACGGGCCGGCCGAGCGTGATGGCGAGCGCGACGGCCGCGAGGTCGTCCTGGTAGACGTGGATCTTGATGCCGAACGAGCCTCCGACGTCCGGCGCGATAACCCGTACGCGGTGCTCGGCAAGGCCGAAGAGGTCCGCGAGCACCGCTTGCATCATGTGCGGCACCTGCGTGGAGATCCAGACCGTCAGCGCTCGCGTGGCCGGCTCGAACTCCGCGAGCAGCCCGCGCGGCTCGATGGGCACTCCGGTGTGGCGGCCGCTCGTGAACCGGCGTCGCCAGACGCGCGGCGCCGCGGCGAACGCCGTGGCCGCGTCGCCGCCGTCGAGCTGCGTCTCGTAGATGATGTTGTCGCCGAGGTCGGGATGGATCAGCGGCGCGTCCGCGTGCGCGGCCGTCACCGCGGCCGGGAGCGGCCGATAGGCGATGTCGACGAGCGCCGCCGCGTCGTGGGCGGCCGCCGCCGTGTCGGCCGCGATCCCCACCACCGGCTCGCCGACACAGCGCACGCACTCGACGGCCAGCGGAAGCATCGGGCCTGTCTTCATGCCGCGGTAATGCTGCAGGATGCCGCGATACGGCTTGCACAGTCGCGCCGCGTCGGCGCCTGTGAGCACCGCGACGACGCCCGGACGGTTCCGAGCGGCCTCGACGTCGACGCGTTCGACCGTCGCGTGCGCGTGAGGGCTGCGCACGAACGCGACGTGCACCATCCGCGGCAACGTGAGGTCGTCGACGTACCGGCCGCGACCGGTCAGCAGGCGCGGATCGTCCGAGCGCTTGAGCGGCGCGCCGACGTGGGGCATGAACGCGAGGCTAGCATGGCGGCGTCGGCGGTTTGACAGCCCTCCAGCCCGCCCCTATGATCGGCGCCACTCAGCCCGAAGAGGAGTCGCCCATGAATCGCCGCGTGTTTCTGACCACGACCGCCGTCGGTGCCGCGACCGTCGCGTTCCCCGCGGTGCTGCGCGCGCAGAGCAAAGATCCGATCCGCATCGGTTTTCCGCTGCCGCTCACGGGCCCCTTCGCCGCCATCGCGGGCGACATGAAGCAGGGCGCCGAGCTCGGCGTGGATGTCCTCAACGCCAAGGGCGGCATCCTCGGCCGCAAGGTCGAGCTGCTGGTGCGCGACGACCAGCTCAAGCCGCAGGTCGGCGCGCAACGGACGCAGGAGCTCATCGAGAAGGAAAACTGCCAGTTCATCATCGGCGGGCTCGCCGCGCACGTGCAGATGGCCATCAACGAGCAGACCAAGAAGGCCAAGGTGCTGTTCATCTCGACCAGTCAGTCGGACGAGATCAGCGCCAAGCCCGATACGAGCCCGGTGACGTTCCACGAGGCCCTCAACCCGACGATCACCTCGCGCGTGGTCGGCAAGTGGGTCATGGAGAACCTCGGCAAGAAGTGGTGGATCGTCTACGCGGACTACGCGTGGGGCAAGCAGAACAACATGGTCCTCACCGAGACCAACAAGAAGCTCGGCGGCACGGTGCTCGGCTCCACGCCCTACCCGCTCGGCAGCGCCGAGTTCTCCGCGCACCTGCCGAAGATTCAGGCCGCCAAGCCGGACGTGCTCATGGCCGTCACGCCGGGCGCCGACGACATCGCCTTCCTCAAGCAGGTGAAGAGCTTCGGCATGCATCAGCAGATGAAGCTGGCCAAGCCGCTGCACTGGATCTCCGTCGCCAAGCAGGGCGGCCCCGAGCTCTACCAGGACGTCTACGGCGGTATCAACTTCTACTGGGAGCTGCAGGACTCGATTCCCGAGGCCAAGCGCTACGTCGAGGCGTTTGGGAAGAAGTTCGGGATCCCGCCCGGCGACTACGGCGTCTATGCCTACAGCGCCGTGCTCGAGGTCGCGCGCGGCGCGGAGCTGGCCAAGTCGACCGACGGCGAGAAGGTCGCCGAAGCGCTACGCAAGAACCCGACGTACAGCCACGTCAAGGGCAAGCAGTGGTGGCGCGCGTGCGACAACAAGTCGTTCCAGGACATGTGGATCCTGAAGGGCCGCGCGCCGGGACAGACCAAGGGCGACTGGGGGCTGCTCGACGTGGTCGCGCGCGTGCCGGCCGCCGAGGACATGGACCGCACCTGCGCGGAGAAGGGGCACACCGCGTAACCCGCCGTGCCCGACATCTCGCTCGCGGCGCTGGCCGCCCAGGTTTTCACGGGTCTGGTGCTCGGCGGGATCTTCGTCCTGCTCGCCGTCGGGCTGTCGCTGATCTTCGGCCTCATGACGGTCGTGAACTTCTCGCACGGGGCGCTGTACATGCTCGGCGCATACTTCGGCTTCGTGCTCATGGGGCGCACGGGCAGCTTCCTCGTTGCCCTCGTGTTGGCGCCGCTGCTGGTGGGCGTGTTCGGGCTCTTCGTCGAGCGCTTTCTCATCCGTCCGCTCTACGGTCGGTCGCCCGACGATCCGCTGCTGCTGACGTTCGGGCTCTCGCTCGTGCTGGTCGAGGTCGCGCGCCTCATCTGGGGCAAGATCGGCGTCACGCTCGATCCGCCCCGCGCGCTCGCCGGCGCCGTCAATCTCGGCTTCACCTACTTTCCCAGCTACCGGCTGTTCGTCATCGCGGTCACCGCGGTGGTGCTGGTGGCGCTCTGGCTGTTCCTCGAGAAGACGAACATCGGCCTGGTCATCCGCGCCGGCTCGCGCGATCCCATGATGGTGCGCGCGCTGGGCTTCGACGTCGGGCGCATCTGGTTCCTCGTGTTCGGGATCGGCACCGGCCTGGCCGGTCTCGCCGGCATTCTGGCCGGCCCGATGCGCGGCGCCTACGCCGAGATGGGCGTGACGATCATCATCGAATCGTTCGTCGTCGTCGTGGTGGGTGGCATGGGCAGCCTGCTCGGCGCCGTGATTTCGGGATTGCTGATCGGTCAGATCGTCGGGCTCACGACGTTCTTCGCACCCAAGCTCGCCGAGATCATCGTCTTCGTCTTCATGGCGCTCGTGCTGCTGTTCAGACCGAGCGGCCTCCTCGGCGAGGCGGGGCTGCTGGAGTGAGCGAATGAAGCGTCGAGCGCGGGGCTGGGTGCAGCGGCACCCCGTCCTCTGCTTCTTCGTCGTCTTCGCGATCTTTCCCTGGGTGGTGCCGTACAAGTCGCTCGGCTCGCAGGTGCTGATCTACGGCCTGTTCGCGCTCGGGTTCAACCTGCTGTACGGCTACACGGGACTCTTGTCGTTCGGCTCGGCCGCCTACTGGGGGCTGGGCGCCTACGGCACGGGGATCGCGCTCGCCAAGCTCAAGGTGACGTCCCTGTGGCTCGCGCTCGGCATCGGCCTGGCGGCGGCGCTCGTCGGCGGCGCACTGGTCGGATTCTTCTGCCTGCGGCGGCGCGGGATCTACTTCGCGATGCTGACGCTCGCCTTCGCGCAGCTGCTCTACTTCGTCGGCTTCCATCTGGCCGACTGGACCGGCGGCGACGACGGCCTCCGAGGGATCGCCGTACCGGCGATCGGCATCGGCAGCTGGCGGCTGCCGCTCGATCGCTCCGTCGTCTTCTACTACTTCACGCTCGCGATCGTCGGGCTCGCGGTGGCCGCGCTCAAGCGCATTCTCGATTCGCCCTTCGGCGCGGTGCTGCAGGCGATCCGCGAGAATGCCGACCGCGCGGCCGCGTGCGGCTACGACATCGCGCGCATCAAGCACCTGTCCTTCGTGTTCTACGCGGTGTTCTGCGGCCTGGCCGGCGCGCTGGACGCGCTGCGGCTGACGGTGGTGCCGATCGAGTCGCTGCACTGGTCGACGTCGGGTCAGGTGGTGATCATGACGCTGCTGGGCGGCGCCGGCACGTTCTTCGGCCCCTTCGTCGGCGCCGCCACGTATCTCGTGCTCGAGGACGCGATCAGCGTGTGGACCGAGTCGTGGCCACTCGCGATCGGCGCGATCTTCATGGCGTTCGTTCTCTTCCTGCCCAAGGGTATCTGGGGCACGCTCACAGGAGGGTTCCATGGCCGTTAAAGTGCTCGAGCTGCATCATCACGGCATCCGTGTCGGTCCCTCGGCGGAGGAGGTCGCGAAGGCGCGCAAGTTCTACGGCGACGTCCTCGGCCTCGACCACGATCCCGGGCGGCCGCACATCCCGACGATCGACGGGTACTGGATGGACGTCGGCGGCACCGCGCAGATCCACCTCATGGGCGTGAACGGGCAGTCGAAGTTCGCGAAGGGCCCCGGGCAGGACCCCTCGACGCCGCACGTGGCGCTGGCCGTCGCCGACATCCAGGAGACGCGTAAGGAGCTCGACCGGCTCGGCGTGAAGTACTGGGTCGCGGAAAGCGTCGTGGGCCCGCAGTCGCAGCAGATTTTCATGAAGGATCCGTTCGACAACATGATCGAGCTCCATCAGATCGATTCCTGCCGCTGCGTGACGTCCCGGCGCCCCGCCGCCGGCGGCGGAAAGATGGCGTGATCGATCCGGACGCGAATGTTCTGGCGGCGGCCGCCCGGCTGGCCCGTGAGGAGCTGGCCCCGCGTGCCGCCGAGTACGACCGCGAGGCGAAGAACCCGGTCGAGAGCTGGCGCTCGCTCGGGCGCGGCGGGTTTCTGGCGGTCGCTATTCCTCGGGCGCATGGCGGGCTCGGCCTCGACATGCCGACCTACGTGGGCGTCATTCGCACGCTGGCCGGCGGCTGCGCCAGCACGGCGATGACCCTGCACATGCACTCGACCGTCATGCGCTTCATCGACGCGCTCGGCACCGACGCGCAGCGCCGTCGCTACTACCCCGAGGTCGTCAGGCACGGCAAGCTGTTCGGCTCGTGGGGCAGCGAGCCGGCCGTGAGCCTGTCCCGCACCCTGTTGATGGAAACGGCCATCCGCGAGATGGGCGACGGCTGGACGATCGACGGCGTGAAACACTTCTGCACGATGGCGCTCGGCGCGTCGTACTACATGGTCTGGTGCGCGCTCGACGGCGGCACCGACATGGGCAAGGCGCTGCTGCTCACGCTCGTGCCGGCCGATGCCGCGGGCATGACGACCGATGGCGTCTGGGACACGCTCGGCATGCGCGGCACCTATAGTCCGTCCGTCACGTTCACCGGCGTTCGCGTGCCGGCCGACGCCACGCTGGGTCAGCCGGGCTCGGCGGTGCAGGTCGGCGTCATCGAGGCCTTCGCGCTGGGCTATGCCGCCGTCTACGTCGGCATCGCGGAGGCGGCGCTGGCGTTCGCGGTCGATTTCCTCCGCAAGCGCATCGTCAAGCCCGACAACGTCTCGGTCGCCCAGGACCCGACGGTGCAGCGCCACGTCGGCGAGCTGGCGGTCCGTCTCGATGCCGCGCGGCTGGTCCTCGAGCAGTCCGCCGCGGCCTGGGGCGGCGCCGACATCGTCGAGCGCGGCCTGCTCGCCAACCGCGCGAAGTATCTCGCGAGCGAGGTCGGCCTCGAGGTGACGTCGCGCGTGATTCAAACGGTCGGAGGTCGCGGCGCGTATCGCGCATTCCTCGCCGAGCGCGCCTTCCGCGACATGCGGACGGCCACGCTGATGCCACCGACGGCCGACCGGATGCTCGAGACCATCGGCAAGAGCGCGCTCGGGCTGACCGAGGCAATGTTCCGCGTCAGCGTGGGAACGCAGAGCGGCTGAGGGCATGGCCGAGCCCGTTCGGCCGTTCACAGGCACAGAGTTTCTCGAGAGCCTCCGCGACGCGCGCGAGGTCTGGATCTATGGCGAGCGCGTCAAGGACGTCACGGCGCATCCGGCCTTCCGTAATCCCGCCCGCATGCTCGCGCGACTCTACGACGCCCTGCACGACACGACGTTACAGCCGACGCTGACGTGCCCGACCGATACCGGCTCCGCCGGATTCACGCACCGCTTCTTCCAGGCTCCGGCGAGCGTCGAGGACCTCGTGGCCGGCCGCGACGCCATCGCCGCGTGGGCGCGGCTGACCTATGGCTGGATGGGACGCTCGCCCGACTACAAGGCCGCGTTTCTCGCCACGCTCGGCGCCAATGCCGACTTCTACGCGCCGTACCAGGCCAACGCGCGCCGCTGGTATCGAGCCGCGCAGGAGCGCGTGCTCTTCTTGAACCACGCGCTCGTTCAGCCTCCGGTCGATCGCCACCGCCCGCCCGACGAGGTGGCCGACGTCTACGTGCACGTCGAAAAGGAAACCGACGCCGGGCTCGTGGTCAGCGGCGCCAAGGTGGTGGCCACCGGCTCGGCGCTGACCCACGCCAACTTCATCGCGCATCCGACCACGACGGTGATCAAGACGAAGCAGTTCGGCGCCGTGTTCATCGCGCCGATGGACACGCCGGGCGTGAAGCTGATCTGCCGCCCGTCGTACGCGATGACGGCGGAGGTCATGGGGAGCCCGTTCGACTATCCGCTGGGCAGCCGGATGGACGAAAACGACGCGATCCTCGTTCTCGATCACGCCAAGGTTCCGTGGGAGAACGTGCTCGTCTACGAGGATCTCGAGAAGTCGGCGACGTTCTTTCAGCACTCCGGCTTCTTCCCGCGCGCGATGCTCCACGGCTGCACGCGGCTGGCGGTGAAGCTCGATTTCATCACCGGTCTCATGCTCAAGGCCGCCGAGGCCGTGGGCTCGGCCGAGCCCCGCCACATCCAGGCCTCGATCGGCGAGGTCATCGCGTGGCGCAATCTCTTCTGGGGCCTGAGCGACGCGATGGCGCGGGCCGCGGTGCCGTGGGCGGGCACCACCGTGTTGCCCAACCCGGAGTACGCGCAGGCCTACCGCCTGTTCGCGACGACCGCGTGGCCGCGCGTGAAGGAGATCTGCGAGAGCATCCTCGGCAGCGCGCTGATCTACCTGAACTCGCACGCGGTCGACTTCAAGACGCCGGAGCTGCGCGGCTATCTCGACAAGTACCTGCGCGGCTCGGACGGTAGCGACGCGGTCGCGCGAACGAAGCTGATGAAGCTCCTGTGGGACGCCGTTGGCACCGAGTTCGGCGGCCGGCACGAGCTGTACGAGCGCAACTATGCGGGCGCGCCGGAGACCATCCGCTTTCTCACGTGGCAGATGGCCCAGACGAGCGGCGCCGCCGCGCGGTTCAAGGCCTTCGCCGAGCAGTGCCTGGCCGAGTACGACCTCGACGGGTGGACGGCGCCGGACCTCATCACCCCGCGCGACGTGAATCGCTTCCTGCAGAAGGACCCCGGCCGCTAAGATAGGCGCGTGCAGATGAAAGGTGTGCTCGCCGCGGTCGTGCTCATCGCCGCGTTCGCCGTCGCGTGCGACCGGGGCGCCGGCGGAGGTCCCGGGATCACGGTCGTGATCGCGGAGTACAGCAAGGACCACACGCGAGGGTTCTGGCAGGCGCTCGCCGAGCAGTACACCAAGCAGGGTGGCCCGAAGGTCGATCTGCGGATCATCGACTGGAACTCCATCGACCAGCAGGTCACCACGATGATCCAGAACAACCAGCCGCCCGACGTGCTGAACCTGAACTCCTTCTCCTCGTATGCCCGCGACGGCCTGCTCTATCCGGCCGAGGACGTGCTGTCGCCGAACACCCGCGAAGACTTCCTGGAGGCCTTCGCGCGCGGCGGGCAGTACCAGGGCAAGCTCTACGGCCTGCCGATTCTGTCGAGCGCCCGCGCCTTCTTCTACAACCGCGACTTGTTCGCCAAGGCCGGCCTCGAGGCACCGCCGAAGACCTGGAACGATTTCGTGCAGCACGCCAAAAAGCTCCAGGCCCTCGGCGGTGGCGTCATCGGCTACGCGATGCCGCTCGGTCCCGAGGAGGCGCAGGCCGAGTGGGCGATCTGGATGTGGAACGGCGGCGGCGACTGGAAGCAGGCCGACGCGTGGGCCATCAACAGCGACGCGAATGTCCGCACGCTGACGTTCCTGGCCGATCTCGCGAATCGGCAGCGCGTCACGCAGGTCAATCCGGGCAAGACCAATCGCACCGATGGCGCGTTCCAGCTGTTCAAGGACGGCAAGGTCGGTATGGTCATCGGCTTCAGCCCGCTGGCCAAACAGTTGGACGCCGAGGGCAAGGTGAAGTACGGCGTGGCCGAGATGCCGACGACGCTCGGCAAACCGACGACCCTGGGTGTCGAGGATTACCTCATGGCGTTCAAGAAGAAGGACAACCGCGACGCCGTGAAGAAGTTTCTCGACCTCTATTACCAGCCCGACAACATCACCAAGTGGATCACGGCCGAGGGCTTCCTGCCCGTCACGAAGTCGGGCCTGGAGCGCATGCGTTCCAATGCCGCGCTCGCGCCGTACCTCGATGCGCTACCCAACGCGCGGCTCGCGCCGACCACCGATCCCGCGTGGGACCGCGTGAAGCTCGACGTCCAGCAGAACATCGGCGCCGCCGTGCAGCCGGGCGGCAACCCCAAAGGAGTTCTCGACCAGCTCCAGCGCAACGCCGTCGCCGCGGCGGGTGCGCGCTGAGGCGCCCGCCCCGGCACGCGCGGTGAAGGGCCGTCGATGGGAGGCGCTGCTCTGGCTCGGCCCGAGCCTGGCCCTCATCGCCGGCGTCGTGTTCTATCCCGCGGTCGCGCTCGTGCACGCCTCACTCGGACGGTACTCGATCACCGGTGTGTACCAGGGGTCCGTCGGCGCTGACAATTACGTCCGGTTGCTCCAGCAACCGGCGTTGTCCACGGTGCTGACGAACACCGTGGTGTGGGTGGGGGCCGTGGTCGCCGTCACGGTGGTCGTCTCGCTCGCGCTCGCCCAGCTCTTGAATCAACCGTTTCCCGGCCGCGCGCTCGTCCGCTGGGCGCTCATCGTGCCGTGGGCGGCGTCGCTGATCATGACGTCGAAGCTCTTCGTGTGGATCTATGACTACTACTTCGGCGCGCTGAATCGGCTGCTGACGTCCGCCGGCGTGCTGGCGCGGCCGGTGGACTGGCTGGGCGACGACGCCACCGTGATGGGCGCGATGATCGCCGTCGGCATCTTCGTGTCGCTGCCGTTCACCACGTACGTCGTGCTCGCCGGCCTCGCGAGCATCCCCGGCGAGGTCTACGAGGCCGCCCGCGTGGACGGCGCCTCCCGGTGGGCAACCTATCGGAGACTGACGCTGCCGCTGCTGAAGCCGGCCTTGCTCGTCGCCGTCGTGCTGAACGTCATCTACGTCTTCAACTCGTTCCCCATCGTGTGGACGCTCAACGATCGCAACCCGGGCTTCGCCCACGACACGATGGTCACGTTCATGTACAAGATCGCCTTCAAGAGCGCGCTGCGTGACGTCGGCCTGGCTGCCGCGCTCGGCGTCGTGAACGTGCTGCTCATCCTGGTCGCCGTTCTCGCGTATCTGAGGACGGTGCGCTGGGACGACGGCGAGGCGGCCGCCTCAGGGAGGGCGTGAGTGCGGCGCGCCGCGCTGACGGCCGCCGGCTGGGCACTGGCGTGCGTCGTGCTGGCGCCCTATGCGGTGATGCTGCTGACGGCGCTCAAGCCGGACGCCGAGCTGCGCACGACGCCGCCGCGACTGCTGCCGGTGCTCTGGCGTCCCGAAAATTTTCTGGACGTGCTCGGTGATCCGGACTTCGCGAGCTGGCTGCGCGTGTCGCTCGTAGTGGCCACGGCGTCCACCGCCATCGTCGTGCTCGCCGCGGCCCCCGCCGCCTACTACACGGCCCGCCACCGCTTCCCCGGCCGCACCGCGTTCCTCGTCGTCGTGCTCGTGACGCAGATGTTCTCGCCGACGGCGCTCGTGGTCGGCCTCTATCGCCAGTTCTTCGAGCTCGATCTCGTGAACACCTACGCCGCCTTGATCCTCACCAACGCGGCGTTCAACCTGGCGTTCGCGATCTGGATCCTGCGCGCCTTCTTCGCCTCCATTCCGCGCGAGATCGAGGAGGCGGCGGCCGTCGACGGCTGCGGCCGGGCCGGCGCGCTGCTCCGTGTCGTGCTGCCGCTGTCGCTGCCCGGCCTCGTGACCGCGGTGATCTTCGCCTTCATCGCCGCCTGGAACGAGTACATCGTCGCGCTCACCCTGATGACGGCGCCGGAACGCAAGCCGCTCACGGTCGGCATCACCACCTACGTGACCGCGTACGTGCAGCACTGGAACCATCTGTTCGCGGCCTCGGTGCTGGCGATCGTGCCGGTCGTCGTCCTCTTCGCGCTGATCGAGCGTCACCTGGTCGGCGGGCTCACCGCCGGCAGCGTGAAGTAGCGTCGCACGGCGCCGCTCTCAGACCTTCGGCCGCGGGAAGACGAACTTCGCCTCGGCCGCCTCGCGCGGCCAGACCACCCGCGGTTTGCCGTTCAGGATCTGGATGGCCGCGGTGCTGGCGTTGGGATTGTCACCGAGCTCGTTGAAGACCACCGGCCCCGTCGCCGTCGTGACACCACCGGCGAAGCTGGTCTTGTGGATGGCGGCCACCAGCGCCTCCGGGTCGGTCGAGCCGGCCCGCTCCAGCACGTCCGCCATCACGAGCAGCGCCTCGTACGTATAGGCCGCGCTCGCGTCGAAGTTGCGTCCGCCCGAGCGCTTCACGTACTCGGCGGCGAGCCTCTGCGTCTGCGGCAGGCGCATGTTCGGCCACACCGTCATGTCCATCACGTACTCGATACGCTCCTTGAGCTGCTCGATCTGCTTCGTCTCGTAGAGTCCGGGGGCGCCGGGGCTCATGACGCCCATGAGATCGACCCGCTGCTTGACGAGCTCGTCGAGGAGCAGGATCGCCGTGGCCGGTCGCGTGAAAGGGGCGAGCACGTCCGGCTTCGCGGCCTTCGCGCGCGACACCTCGGTCGAGAGATCGACCGCCGTCTCTGGATACGGGATCACATCCACGATCTCGAAGGCGGGAGCGGCCGCCTTGTGCGCGGCCAAAAAGCCCTCCGTCGCCGTCTTGCCGAACAGGTCGTTCGTGTACATCACCACGATCCGCTTGGGGGCGACGCCCGCTTCGCGGAAGATCTCGGACATGTACCGCACGGCGTTGCGGCCGAACGTCATGCTGCCGGGGAAGATGCGATAGGCGTACTGGACCTTTTGATGCCCCTCGCGCACGGACTTCGCGATGTTCGCGGTGATGGCGTCCGCCGCGGTGATGTCGATCACGTAGGGCACGCGGCGCTGCTGCGCGAGGGGCGCGATGCTGGCCACGTGGGCCGAGTGAAAGCCGCCGGTCAGCATCACAGCGCCGCTGGCGATCAGACGGTCGGCCTCGGCGCGCGCGACGTCGGCCTTGGTCTGGGTGTCGGCGAGCAGCAGCTCGAGCCGTGCGCCGCCCTGAGCGCGAATGCCGCCGGCCGCGTTGATGGCCTCGGCCGCCATCTGGGCGCCCAAGCGGCAATCCTGACCGACCTCGGCGAGCGCGCCGGTCACGGGAGTGATGACGCCGATCTTGATCGTCTTGCTCTGCGCGCGCGACGACGCGGGAGCCGCGGCGACGGCGGCGCCTGCCGCGGCGATGCGGAAAAAGGCCCGGCGACTGATCATCTAGACCTCCAGGAAGCGCTGCTGGATCGTGGGGTCCTTCCGTAGCTCGTCCGGTGTGCCGTGGAACTGGATCCGGCCCTGATCCAGGACGTACACGCGGCGCGAGAGCGCCAGCGCGACCTCGAGCGTCTGCTCCACGAGCAGGATCGTCGTGCCGCCACGGTTGATCGCGGCCAGGATCGCCGTGAGATTCTGTACGAGCAGCGGCGCGAGGCCTTCGGTCGGCTCGTCGACCAGCATCAGGGCTGGCCGCGCCACGAGCGCGCGCGCGATGGCCACCATCTGCTGCTCGCCGCCCGAGAGAAATCGCCCGCGATGGTCGATACGCTCCCGGAGCCGCGGGAAGTGGCGGAAGACCTCGTCGAGCCCCGCTGTGGCGTCTGCATCGCGCGCACCGACGCCGAGCATGCCGAGTCGCAGGTTCTCGAGAACGGTGAGGTTCGGCAGCACGCGCCGCTCCTCGGGAATCCACGCGATGCCGCGCCGGACGATCTCGTGCGTCGCCAGCCGCGTGAGATCGTCGCCGCGCAGCCGTACGCGGCCACGCGCTGGACGCGCGAGGCCCATCACCGAGCGCAGGATGGTCGTCTTGCCCGCGCCGTTGCGGCCGATCAGGCTGACGACCTCGCCCTCGCCGACGGCCAGCGAGACGCCTTGCAGGATGTGCGCCTCGCCGTAGTACGTGTGGATGTCCTCGAGCTCGAGCAGCGCCACTAGCGGATCGCTCCGAGGTAGGTCTGCTGCACGCGCTCGTTGCCGCGGATTTCCTCGGGCGTGCCCTCCGCCAGCACCTGTCCCTGATGCAGCACGGTGATGCGGTCGGAGATCTTCATCACGACCTTCATCTTGTGCTCGACGAGAATGACCGTGCGCCCCGCGGTCAGCTCGCGGATGAGGCGCATCGTCTCGTCGGTCTCCTCGGGACTCATGCCGGCCGTGGGCTCGTCGAGCAGCAAGAGCTGTGGCTCGGAGGCGAGCGCGATCGCGATCTCCAGATGGCGTTTCTCGCCGTGCGCCAGATGCGCGGCCAGCTGTGCCGCCTTGCCGCCGAGCCCGACCGTCCGCAGCAAGGTGTCGGCCCGCGCGGCGACCTCGGTGAGAGCGTCGGCGCGTGACCAGAAGTTGAACGAGCGCGTCCAACCCTGCACCGCCACGCGCACGTTCTCGTGCACGCTCAGGTGCGGAAACACGTTGGTGATCTGGTAGGACTTCGTGATCCCCAGGCGTGCGACCGCATGCTGCGGCAGCCCGGTGATCTCGCGCTCACCGAACCAGACGCGCCCGGCGGTCGGCACCGTCTCCCCGGAGATCAGCCGGAAGAACGTGGTCTTCCCCGCGCCGTTGGGCCCGATGATCGAGCGCAGCTCGCCGCGGTGGACGACGACGTCGACCCGATCGACGGCGATGAGACTGCCGAAGGCGCGCGTGAGCGCTTGGGTGCGCAGCAGGGGCGCCTCGGGCATACGCGCAAATAGCATGGGGGTTTCCGGGGTGTCAAGGTCGGCGCTGCGCGCCGCTGTGCTATCGTCCTCGCACGATGGACGCGCTGCCGCTGCCCCCGCTGTCCGCGGCACAGGCCGAGATCGTCGCGCGCATGACGGAGCTTGCGCGCACGCGCTTCGCCCCGCGCGCCGCGCGCTATGACGCGGAGTCGTCGTTCCCGCACGAGAACTACCGCGATCTGCACGCCGCGGGTCTTTTGCCGCTCACGGTTCCGGCCGCGTACGGCGGCATCGGCGCCGATCCGATCGCCTATGTGCACGCGGTGCGCGAGATGGCGCGCGGCTGCTCGGCCACCGCGCTGACGTTCAACATGCACAGCACGATCACCGGATTCATCGACGCGCTGGGCACCGAGCCGCAGAAGCGGCGATGGTTCGCGGACGTCGTCGGGCACGGCCGGCTGATCGCGTCGATCACCAGCGAGCCCGAGCAGTCGTTCCGCGACAAGTTCGTGCTCAACACGGTCTTTCGGCGCGCCGACGGCGGCTGGCGCGTGGCCGGCGTCAAGCAGTTCTGCTCGATCGGCGACGCCGCCGACTACTACTTCGTCACCGGCGTGGTCGAGGGCACGACCAGCGCCGCCGACGGCGTCATCTCTGCGATGATTCCGCGCACGGATGCGGGCGTGAAGATCGAGGGCATCTGGAACGCGACGGGCATGCGCGGCACCGTGAGTCACACGATCCGCTACGACTGCCTCGTGCCCGACGGCGACATCGTCGGCACGCCGGGCAGCCTCCTGACGATCGACCTGTCCGGCTTCGCGCTGGGCTACGCCGCCGTCTACCTGGGCATCGGCGAGGCGGCGTTCGACTACATGCTCGAGTACGCGAAGACGAAGACGCTGAAGCCCTCGACCGAACCGATGTCGCACCATCCGCTCGTCCAGCGGACGGTCGCGCAGGTCGGCACGGCGCTGCGCGCCGCGCGGCTGCTCGTCCATGAGGCTGCGCGCGTGCGAACGACCGGCGACAAGGCCGCCACCATGCTGGCGGTGAACCAGGCGAAGGCTTATGCGGCCGACGTCGGGCTCGACGCCACCACGCGCGCGCTCCAGATGGCCGGAGGGCGCGGCATCCTCAAGGAGTTGCCGCTCGAGCGCTGGCATCGCGACGCGCTCGCCGGTCCCGTGATGCCTCCTTCCAACGACCGGTGCCTGGAGACGGCGGGCAAGCTCCTGTGCGGTTTGCGCGCGGCCACGCTGGAGTTCCAGTGAGCGCGCCGCTCCCCGACGCGCTCGGCGCCGCGCGGCGGGCCAGCGGCTGAGCGCGCGCGGGAACTTCGCGCGGACATGGCGGTCTAAACGATGCGCGAGACCCTCGGCGGCGATCCGCCGGGTTTGCTCGCGCGTTTGCGCGCCGGGGATCCGCGCGCATTCGAGGAGCTGGTCATCGGGTACCAGCATCGCGTGTTCGGCGTGGCGCTGCGCATGCTAGGCAACCGCGCCGAAGCCGAGGAGATCGCGCAAGAGGTATTCTTGCGAGCGCATCGCGCGGTGGCCGACTTCCGTGGCGAGGCGCGCCTGAGCACCTGGCTGTACGGGATTGCGTCGCGGCTCTGTCTCAATCGGCTCGCATCGCCCGACCGCCGCATGGCGCGCGGCGACGCCATCCTGGCCGACGTGACCGCGGCGACGCCCGACGCGGCGGTCGAGCTCGAGCGCGTCGAGCTCGACGCGGCGCTGCGGACGGCGATCGCCGAGCTGCCGGAGGAGCGGCGGCTGGTGTTGGTGTTGCGCGACGTCGAGGGGTTATCGTACGAGCAGATCGCCGAGGCCCTCGCCGTCGATCCGGGCACCGTCCGATCGCGCCTGCATCGCGCACGGATGCAGCTGAAGGAGAAGCTGGAGCGATTCTCATGACGTGCAACGAGACGCGGGACCTGTTCTCGCCGCTGGCCGATGACGCGCTGACGCCCGCCGAGCGCGCGGCGCTCGATGCGCACCTGGGCGGCTGCGCGGAGTGCCGCCGCGAGCTCGCGCGCTTCGAGCGGACGGTGAAGATGGTGCGCGCGCTCGATCCCTCTCATGCTCCGGCCGGATTCGTCGACCGCGTGCTCGCCGCCGCGCAGCCCGCGCCGTGGCCGCGGCGGGTCGCGCGTCGGCTCGCGAGGCCATGGCCTGGGCTGCCGCTCGGAGCCGCCGCGCTGTTCGTCGTCGGCGGCCTGGCGGCATTCCTCTTCCGCGGCTCGGTCGAGCAGCAGCGGGCGGCGCGCTATGAGTCATCGCCGCCCGCGCAGCAGTATCAGGTGCCTCCAGCCGCCCCCGCCGAAACGCCCTCGCGTGAGAAGGTCGCGCCCGACACCGCCGCGCCCGCCAAGGCCGAGCGTACCGAGCCCACACCCGCGGCGCCCGCGCCGGCGAACGAGCCCGCGTCCGCGCGGGCGGCGGCTCCGGCGGTCGACGCCGCTCGTTCGACGCCGCCGGCACGCGAGCCCGCTCCCCCGGCGCCGGCGGCGCGCGAGCTGAGTGCGCGTCCTGCCGAGCCCGAGCGGCAAGAATCGGGTGTGGACGCGCGCGACCGTCGCGCCGATGCGCCCGTGGCGACCGCGAAACGCGCGCAGACCCAGGCCGAGGCGCGGACGCAGGGCGAGGCGAAAGCTCCCGCGTCGTCCCCGCTTGCAAGCGACAAGGTCGAGCAGCTCGCGAAGCTCCGCCGCAATGCGGTGACTGCACCGTCGGCGCAGGACGCCGCGACACCTTCGCGCGCGAATGCGCTGGCCGCGGCGGCCGCGGAGCCGGCCGACGTGAATGCGCAGCTGCGCGCGCCCGATGCGAGAAGCGCGGAACGTTCGCTCGTCGCGCTCGCGGCCAACGTCGGCGGTCGTCAGACGGGACGCCGCGTCGATGCGGGCCGCGTCATCGTCCAGCTCTCCGTCCCCCAGGACGGCTACGCCGAGTTCGTCCGGAGAGCCGCCACGTTGGGCGCGCTCTCGATCGAGAAACAGACGACGGACCGTCCGGTGCTCACGGTCACCGTCAGCGTGACCGTCGGCGGCTGAGCCGCCCGGGAACTTTCCTCGTCCTGCCCTGTCTAACCCACCGGCAGCACACATTCGAACGGTGGGAGGCCAAACCATGCGACGGGCAATGGCGATCGCGCTGATGCTGGCGACGTCCCTCGCGTCGGGCGCGGAGGCGGCGCAGGTCGCCGTCGGCCGCGACACGCAGCGGGACGTGATGGTGACGATCTACAGCGGCAATCTCGGGCTCGTAAAGGATGTTCGCGAGACGCGCTTGCCGGCAGGGCTGCACGAAACCGAGTTCACCGACGTGGCCGCGCAGATCGACCCGACCACGGTGCATCTCAAGTCGCTGACCGATCCCGCGGGGCTGAGGATCCTCGAGCAGAATTACGAGTACGACCTGCTGTCGAGCCAGAAGCTGATGGAGAAGTACGTCGGCCGCAAGGTCCGCCTCTACAACACCGACGGCAGCTACCTCGAGGCGACACTGCTGTCTACCGCGGGCCCGGTCTTCGAGATCAACGGCCAGATCCATCTCGGTCACAACGGCCGGCTCGTGCTCCCCTCGCTGCCGGAGAACCTCGTGAGCAAGCCGACGCTCGTCTGGCTGCTGCGCAACGCGACCACGGCGCCGCAACGGGTGGAAGCCTCGTATCTCACGGGCGGGATCACGTGGAAGGCCGATTACGTGATGGTGCTCGACGCGACCGACAGCAAGGCGGATCTCACGGGCTGGGTCACCATCGACAATCGGAGCGGCGCGACCTACGCCAACGCGGCGCTCAAGCTCGTCGCCGGCGACGTCAACCGCGCGCCGGAGAGCCGCCGCAACCAGCGCGCTCTGGAGATGGCCGCCAAGGCGGCCTCGGTGCAGGAGGCCACGCGAGACTTCACGTCGGAGGGGTTCTTCGAATATCACCTGTACACGCTCGACGGCCGCACGACGCTCAAGGACAACCAGACCAAGCAGCTCGCGCTGATGTCGGCCGGCGAGGTGCCGGTGGTCAAGCAGCTCATGTACTACGGCGCTCAGGATTACTACCGCACGCCCTACGGCGTGCCGATGTCCAATCAGAAGGTCGGCGTGTACCTCGACATCAAGAACGCGAAGGCGCATCGGCTCGGCGTCCCGCTGCCGAAGGGCAAGATCCGCGTGTACAAGGCCGACGCCTCGGGCAGCCAACAGTTCGTCGGTGAAGACTGGATCGACCACACGCCGACCGACGAGCGCGTGAAGATCAAGATGGGCGACGCCTTCGACCTGGTGGGTGAGCGCACGCAGAAGGACTTCCGCAAGATCGCCTCCGGTATTTACGAGGTCGAGTGGGAGATCGCGCTGCGCAACCACAAGAAGGCCGACCAGACGGTCACCGTCATCGAGCCGGTGCCCGGCGACTGGCTCGTGTTGACCTCGAGCCACGCGTGGGAGAAGCCCGAGGCGCACACGTTGAAGTTCCAGATCCCCGTCCCCAAGGAAGGCGCGTCCAAGCTCACCTACCGCGTGCGACTTCGGTTCTAGCCGCTGACCGGTGGTCGATTCGTGGACACGCGCCACGAGTCGGGCGGTCAGCCGCTGGCCAGCGGCTGCCCCCCGGCTCGGCTCCGGTCTCGATACCGCGCGAAGTTACGGGACGGGTGGTCTGGAGCCCGTCTTGCACGGGTCGTTGGCGTCGACGACTGTCCGGGGGGCTCGATGAGTGACCTGAAGTCGGCGCACTCGAGTCATCAGATGGCGATCGCGGGGGACGCCGCGCTCGAAGCGCCGGTGCGCGCGGCGTCGGAGGCCAGCGAGACGTCGCGGCGGCGGCGCGCGCTCCGTCAGGAGGTGGCCGTCCGCGCGACGGTCGCGCTCCTGATGCTGGTCTTCAACGAGCTCCTCGCCGTCTCCGCCCACACGCGGGACGTCATCCGCGCGGCCGCCGTCGTGGGATTCCTCGTGAACGTGCCCTACTATCTCGCGGCACGCTCGGAGTGGCGCCGGCGACTGCAGGCGTGGGTGCGGATGAGCGCCGACGTCGCGTTCATCACCGTCGGCCTCTACGCATCGGGAGGCCTCGCCGCCGCGGCCTATGTCGGGGTGTACGCGATCATTCCGGTCTACACGGGCATCGTGTTCTCCAGCGTCGCGTGCGTCGTCATCACCGTACTGGCGACCATCGCCTTCCTTCTCATGGCAGGCGCCCAGATGTCCGGCGTCCTGCCCTTCACGAGCCCGCCTGCGAGCGACGCCTGGCACACGGCGATCTTCAATCTGCTCGTCCTCAACATCGTCGGTGGCCTGGCCGCGATTCTGGCGGATGCGTACCGCCGCAGCCGGCATCGGCTGGCGGCCGCCTACAGCGAGCTCGAGCGGGCCCACGAGCAGTCGCTGCGGATGCACGCGCAGATCGAGCGCGCCGGCCGGCTGTACGCGGTGAGCGAGGTCGTCGCAGGCGTCACCCACGAGATGCGCAACGTGCTCCAGGGCGTCTTCGGGCACCTCTGGCTGGTGCGGCGCAAGCTGGGCAGTGCGCCGGCCGAGGTGGGCGAGCACCTCGCGCAGGTGGAGGAATCGTGCGAGCACGTGATGCGCATCATTCGCACGACCCTCGACATGGCGCGTCAGCCCGGCGACGCGCCGGGGCCGATCGCGCTCGACGAGGTGGTCGCCCGCGCCGGCGAGCTGAAGGCGTACGATCTTCGGCGCGACGGCATCACGTTCACGATCGACGTGCCGGGCGGCCTGCCGCCGATCCGCGCCTCGGCCTTCCAGCTGCAGCAGGTGCTCCTCAACCTCATCACCAATGCACAGGACGAGCTGCGCGATCGGGATGGCCGGCGCGAGATCATCATCGCCGCGACGCGCGATCCCCTCGGCTGCGCCGTCGAGGTGCGTGACACGGGCCCCGGCATTCCGCGCGCGATCCTGCCCCGCGTCTTCGAGCCGTTCTTCACGACCAAAGAAACGGGCGCCGGCCTCGGGCTGGCGATCTCCGCGGGCATCGTCGAGCGCTTCGGCGGCCGCATCACGGCGAGCAACCGCCGTGACGGCGGCGCGGCCTTCCGCATCGTGCTGCCGGCCGCCTGAGCGACGGCCGCCTGAGCGAATTTTCTTGGGCCGGCAGGGCGACGCCGTTGTAATGGCGTCGTGGAATGGACGATCCTGATCGGCGCCGTCGCCGCCCTCGGGTGTCTCGTCCTCGGCGTTCTCGAATTGCTCTGGCCCACCACGCGCCGGGATCCCGCGCGACCGCTCGTCGCGCCCGCCCGGCGGCGTCCGACCACGCCCATTGCGCCGCGCTCGGCGACGCCGGTGCGGCTGACGTCACCCGAGCGGCTCGTGGTGCTGGTCGAGCGGGCACGCGCGGAAACGGATCCCGAGCGGCGCACCGCCGCCCTGCGCGTCGCGATCCTGACGCTCGAGCGCTGGCGCGCCAGCAGCACGGGGCCGGACGACGTCGTGCGTGTGGCACTGGAGCGCGCGCGGGCCGAGCTGTGGGCCGAATATCAGCGGCTCGCCTTGCGCCGGCTCGCGGTGACGGTGCCGTGGCGCGCCAGCGCGCCGCGCGCGAGCGATGGCTCCCGCTAGCGCCTACCGTCCCCGCTTCGCGAGGTACTCGGGACCGACGAGTACCTCGCGCGGCTTGGCGCCGTCGCCGGGGCCGAGAATGCGGTCCTGCTCCATCATGTCGATGAAGCGCGCCGCCTTCGGATACCCGAGCCGCATGCGTCGCTGCAAGAACGAGATCGAGCCCTGGCGCTGGCCGATCACGAGGTGGACGGCGTCCCAGTAGAGGTCGTCCCGGTCCTCCGCGTCCCCGCCCTCGGCGGCGTCCGCTTCGGTCGGCAGCACGACTTCCTCATAGACCGCCGTGCCCTGTTTCCGCAAAAACTCACAGACGGCCTTGACCTCGTCGTCGGAGACCCAGGCGCCATGCACGCGGAGCTGCTTGTTGGCCCCGGGCGGCACGTAGATCATGTCGCCGCGGCCGAGCAGCTGCTCGGCGCCGTTGCCGTCGAGCACCGTGCGTGAATCGACCTTCGAGGCCACCTGGAACGCGATCCGCGTCGGGAAGTTGGCCTTGATGAGGCCGGTGACCACGTCGACCGAGGGGCGTTGGGTCGCGATGATCAGATGGATGCCGACCGCGCGCGCAATCTGGGCCAAGCGCACGAGCGACGTCTGCACCTCGCCGGCAGAGACCATCATCAAGTCGGCCAGCTCGTCGACGACGACCACCCAGTACGGCAGCTTCTCCTCGGGCGGCACGGCCTTGTTGTAGCCCTCGATGTTGCGCACCTGCTTGGCCTGCAGCGCCTTGTAGCGCTCGTCCATCTTGCCGACGATCCAGCGCAGACGGGCGGCGGCTTCTTTCGCATCCGTGACGACCGGTGACAGCAGATGCGGAATGCCCTCGTACACGGACAGCTCGAGCCGCTTGGGATCGACCATCAGGAAGCGCACGTCGGCGGGCGTGGCCTTGTAGAGGATCGAGCAGATCATCGCGTTGAGGCCGACGGACTTGCCGCTGCCCGTGGCGCCGGCCACGAGCAGGTGCGGCATCGCCGTCAGGTCGGCGACCACCGGCATGCCGTTGACGTCCTTGCCCAGGGCGAGCGGCAGCTTGCCTTTGGACTCGGCGAACTCCGCCGACACGAAGATCTCGCGCAGGTACACGGTGGCCCAATCGTCGTTGGGGACCTCGACGGCGACCGTGCCGCGGCCCGGGATGGGGCCGACGATCCGCACGCTGGCCGCCTTGAGCGCGAGCGCGAGGTCGTCCGCGAGATTCACGACCTGGGCAACCTTCACTCCGGCGGCCGGCTCGAACTCGTACGAGGTGATGATCGGGCCAGGACTGACCTGCACGATGCGGCCGTCGACCTCGAAGTCGGCGAGCTTGCGTCGCAAGATTTCGGCGTTCTCCTGCAGCTCCTCGCGCGTGCGTTTGAGCTCCGTGCTCGACGGGGCCTGCAGCAGCCCGACCGGCGGCAGCTGGAACGCCTCCGCACCGCCTTTGCCGAAGTCGAACGTCTCCTGCCACGAGAGCCCCTTCTCCATCAGCGTGCTCTTGGGCCGCGCCGGCTCGACGATCGTGGGCGGCGGCGGCTCGACGGCCTCGAGCGCGGGCTCGGCGAAGAATGGCGGGGTGTCGGGCTTGACCGCAGCGAGCGGACGCGCGGCGGCGCGGCGGCGGCGAAGCGCCAGCCGGGTACCGATGAGGCGCGTCACCGCCGCGTACGAGGTCTGCGTCACGAGCAGCGCGCCGACCGGAACGGCGGTCAGCAAGAGCAGCCATGCGCCGGCGTTGCCGATCGTCGCGTGCAACCCCGCGGCGGCGGCCCAGCCCGTGAAGCCCCCGGCGCTGACGATGCCGCCGCGCGTGATGTGGGTGGCGGTCAGCGAGTCGGTCGACTGCTGCAAGAGTCCCGTCGCGGCGAGCAGCAGCAGCAGGAGGCCCGCCACCGGAACCCACCCGCGCGTGGCGAGCGGGTGAACGAACGACGACGCGCCCCAGATGCCGGCCGCGATCGGGAACAGGAACGCCGCATAGCCGAACGCCCGGAAGAACGACCACGCGACCCAGATGCCGACCGGCCCGACCATGGCGGTCTGGTCGCCAGGCGCCGTGGCGGGGTCGAAGACCGTCAGGGCGACGAGGACGAAGAGCGCCGCCGTGATGGCCGCGATTCCCTGCACCTCGCGCACCCAGCGGCGCGGCGGCGTCTTTTTGCGCGGCCGCCGTCGCGGCGGCGACGACGGGGCGTCAGGCGCCTTCACGTCGGACTTGAGCTCCGTGGACACGCTCACAGGCATCAGACCTCCAGAATGATGGGCAGCACGACAGGCTTGCGCTGCACCCGTTGGTTCACGAGTTGGCGGACGGCCGTGCGGACGCGCGCACCGATGGCATCGCGATCCCACGGCTCGTCGGGGTCGCGCGCAGCCAGGGCGGCGCGGACCGCGGTCTTCATGTCGTCGAGCAGCGCTTCGTTCTCCTTGACGTACACGACGCCCCGCGAGGCGATCTCGGGGCCGGCGACGAGTGCGCGGCTGGCGTCGAACGTCAGTCCGACGGCGATCACGCCATCGTCCGCGAGAATCTGACGGTCACGCAGCACGACGGCGCCGATGTCGCCGATGCCCTTGCCGTCCACGAGCACGCGGCCGGTCGGATATCCGGGGATGACGCGCGCCGTCGTGGGTGTGATCTCGACGGCGGTGCCGTCCTCCACGAGCAGCACGCGGTCGGCGGCAAACCCCATCGCCGAGGCCAGACGCGCGTGCCCGAGCAGGTGGCGGTACTCGCCGTGGACGGGCACGAAGTAGCGCGGCTGCGTGAGCTTCAGCATCAGCTTCAGATCTTCCTGGCTCGCGTGTCCCGACACGTGGACGAACGCGTTGTCCTCGTAGAGCACCTCGGCGCCGAGCCGATAGAGCGCGTTGATCACGCGGCCCACCGTGCGCTCGTTGCCGGGAATCACGCGGGCGGAGATCACGACGAGATCGCCACGGCCGACCTGGACGTACTTGTGCTCGCCGGCGGCCATGAGCGCGAGCGCGGAATTGGGCTCGCCCTGGCTCCCGGTCGAGAGGATCACCTGGCGCTCGGCCGGCAGCGCCACGACGTCCTCGAGCGAACGCAGCAGGCCGGAGGGCACGCGCAGGTAGCCGAGCTCGGCCGCGATCGCGACGTTGCGCTCCATCGAGCGGCCGAGCAGAGCCACGTGGCGCCCGCGCGCGTCGGCGAGCGTCAGCACCTGCTGGATCCGGTGGATGTGCGAGGCGAACGTCGCGAGGATGATCCGGCCGGTCGCGCGATCGAAGCGCTCGGCCAGCGCGGCGCCGACTTCGATCTCCGATTGGGTGTGGCCGGGCCGATCGACGTTGGTGCTGTCCGAACACAGCACCGCCACGCCCTCCTCGCCGAGCTCGCCGAAGCGCCGCATGTCGGCGGGCTCGCCGTCGAGCGGGCTCGGATCGAGCTTGAAGTCGCCGGTGTGCACGATGGTCCCCGCGGGCGTGCGGATCGCCAGACCCATGCCGTCGGCGATGGAGTGCGTTACGCGGATCGGCTCGATCGTGAAGGGCCCGAGCGTGAACGTCTCGCGCGGCCGCATGGGCATGAGCTGCGCCGGCTCCGGCAGTGTGTGCTCGCGCAGCTTCTCGGCGACCAGCGCCCGCGTCAGCGCGGTGGCGTACACCGGGACCTGCGCGGACTTGAGCAGATACGGCAGCGCGCCGATGTGGTCTTCGTGGCCGTGCGTGAGCACGACGCCGTGGAAGCGCTCGCGCTTGGCCACCGCATACGAAAAATCGGGAATGACGTAGTCGACGCCCGGCAGCTCGTCGTCGGGGAACATGAGCCCACAGTCGATGGCGACGACGTCGTCACCGGACTCGATCAGCATCATGTTCAAACCGATCTCGCCCAACCCGCCGAGCGGAATGAGCCGAACGGAGGGCTCCAACGCGGAACTCCTTTCCCGACAGCCGGCTCATCGTAGCATCGCGACTTCGCACGCCCGAAGTTTCGCCGGCGCCGCGCAGGGCTCGGCGCTAAGCTTTAAGCTTCAAAGTTCTTGACAGAATTGGGAGAGCGCAGGAGGATGGGCCGTGGCCCTTTCGCCATCGGCGCCGCCAGACCGCACGCCGCCCGCGCTGCACGAGCGGGCGCTGGCGGATCTCAGATTCATCCGCCAGACGATGGAAGGCGCCGCCGCGTTCACGACGCTCTCGGGCACCGCGCTCGTGGGCATCGGGCTCAGCGCGCTCGTCGCGGGCGCGGTGGCCGGCGCGACGCCGGGCGCCGCGTGGCTCAACGTCTGGATCGCGGAGGCCGCGCTGGCCCTCGTCGTCGGCGTGCTGTCCACGCTGTGGAAGGCGCGCGCGGCGCGCCTGCCCATGCTCGCGGGCCCCGTGCAAAAGTTCGCGCTCGCGCTCGCGGCGCCGCTGCTCGTCGGCGTCGTGCTCACGACGACGCTGGCGCGGGCCGGATTCTACGCGGTGCTGCCCGCCACGTGGCTGATGCTCTACGGCACCGGGCTACTCGCCGGCGGCGCATTCTCCATCCGGCTCGTGCCGGTCATGGGCACCTGTTTCCTGGCGCTCGGCGTTGCGACGGCACTCGCGCCGCCGGCGCTCGGCGCCGCCGCCATGGTCGTCGGCTTCGGTGGCCTGCACGTGGCCTTCGGCCTGCTCGTCGCGCGAGGACACGGTGGCTGAGCCGGCGCGACGACGACGGACGGACCGGCCCGCACCCGGGACGCCTCCCTTGCGTGGCCTCAAGGGCGAGCCCGCGACGGACGTCGCGCGTGAGCTCGATGCGCTGCTGCACCACCGTATGCGCCTGGGCATGGTGAGCGCGTTGGCCGCGGCGGAGTCGCTCGGATTCAACGATCTCAAGACGCTGCTCCAGACCTCGGACGGCAATCTCAGCGTCCACGCGCGCAAGCTCGAGGAGGCCGGCTACGTCACGTGCACGAAGACGTTCGAGAACCGGCGCCCTCGCACCGACTATCGCCTGACCGCGCGCGGCCGGCAGGCGCTGGGCCGCTACCTCGGTCACATGGAGGCGATCATCCGGGCCGCCAAGGACACGCTCGGGCGCTGAGCCCGGCCTCTTTTTTTTGCGAGGTAACTTTATGCGTCAAAGCTCTTTAGAACATCACACCGGACTGCACGTGGCGATCATCATGGACGGCAACGGCCGCTGGGCCACCGCGCGCGGCCTGCCGCGGACGGCCGGTCACGCACGCGGCGCGGACGCCGTGCGTCGGACCGTGCAGGCGGCGCCCGATCTCGGCATTCGTACGCTGACGCTCTATGCGTTTTCTTCGGACAACTGGCGACGTCCGCGGGCCGAGGTGCGAACGCTTCTGGCGCTGTTCGCGGCGTACCTGCGCTCCGAGACGCCGACGCTCGTTGAGCGGGGCGCGCGGCTGCGCGTGATCGGGCGTCGCGATCGGCTACCGTCGCCGCTGGCATCCGCCATCGCCGCCGCCGAGGCGCGCACGGCCCGCGGTCGCACGCTCGACCTGCGCATCGCCATCGACTATTCCGCGCGCGACGCGATCGTGCGGGCGGCGGCCCGACTCGCGCCGGGCGAGGCGCGGCGCGCCGCGTTCACACGTCGGCTGGCGGAGGCATACGGAGCCGACGCCGCGCCCGACGTCGACCTGGTCGTGCGAACGGGCGGCGAGCGGCGTCTCAGCGACTTCCTGCTATGGGAGTGCGCGTACGCCGAGCTCTATTTCACGCCACGGGCGTGGCCGGATTTCGGCGGCGAGGATCTCGCGGCGGCCGTCGCCGACTTTCGCGGCCGCGACCGCCGCTTCGGAAACATCGCAGCCGCCACGGCGGGAATCTAGGACAGCAATTTCGGGCCATGTAGCAACTCGCGTGAACGAGGGGGTTCGGGGAAGCGGAACGGGTCCCCCAATCCGTGACTGCCCACGCGCGAAGGAGGGGTTTGGGGGAAGCGGAACGGGTCCCCCAATTAAAACGGCGCGGCGCTCTCCAGACGGCGCACGAGCTCGCGCGCATGGGCCGTGAAGGCTCCGCGCTCGGCGGCAGCGATGGGCTCGCCCGGAATGAACTTCTCGCCGAGCGGATTGACGAACTGGCCGTTCTTCGAGACGCGATAGTCGAGGTGCGGGCCCGTCGCGAGCCCCGTCGCACCGACATAGCCGATGACCTGCCGCTGAGTCACCCGCCCACCGGGACGCACGCCGGCGCCGAGCCGCGACAGGTGGTTGTACATCGTCTCGTAGCCTTCGCGGTGCTTGAGGGTCACCGAAATGCCGTTGCCGCCCGCCCATCCCGCGGCGCGCACGCGTCCGTCCGCAACCGCGCGCACCGGCGTGCCGGTCGGCGCGCCGTAGTCGATGGCCAGATGCGGGCGCACACCGCCCAGAATCGGATGCGGGCGCGCCCACGTGAAGCCGGACGTGATGCGCGTGAACTCGAGCGGTGACTTCAGGAAGCTCTTGCGGAGCGAGCGCCCGTCGGGATCGTAGAACGCTCGCCGCGCGTCTGACGCCCGCTCGAACGCCACGCCGGTCAGGACGCGGCCGTCGCTGACATACTGGGCGACGAGGATGCGCCCGTAATCCACGAACTCATCGTTGGCGAAGCGCTTCTCCACGAGCAGCCGGAAGCGATCGCCGGCGCGTGTATCGGCCGTGAAATCGAAGTCCGACTCGAAGATCGACGCCAGGTCCACCGCGAGCTGCGCGGCGCCGCCCGCCTGCTCCACCGCCTCGAACAGCGAGCTCGCCACCTCACCCGCCACCACGTCCACGCGCACGTCGGGCCGCGTCTGCGCGCGGCGCACCTCCCAGCCGCCGTCGCTGGGAATCACCGCGTACCCGAGCCACGGGCTGGGCTCGTAGCGTAGCGCGAGCGGCCGGCCGTCGAGCGTCCAGGTCAGCTCGAGCGTGTGGCGCGGCGACAGCTTTTTCAGATTGGCGCCGCTGGCGGCGAGCGCGGCCGCGATACCGGCGCTGGCGTCGCGCTGCACGCCCTGTCGCTCCAGAGCCCGCACGAGGGTGTCGCCGCGGCGCACGTTGACCGTCGTGGTCCGCGTGCTCGGCTGTGTCGGCAGCGGTGGCTCGCCGATCACGACGGGCAGCGGAGCGACAGGCGCCATAGAGGTCGACGGAGAGAGCCGGCCGGTGCCATAGAGGAGGCCGACGACGATCAGCTCGACGGCCAGCAGCGCGAGCAGCACGATGCGACGTCGCATCGCTTCACTATAACCGGCGAGCGAGCTCGGCAAACTCCCGAATGTTCAATGTTTCGGCTCGCCGGCCGGGATCGACCCCGGCACTGGCGGCCGCCTCGCGGGCGGTCGCGACCGGCAGGTCTAGCCCGGCGGCCAGCGCGTTGGCCAGCGTCTTGCGCCGCTGGGCGAAGGCGGCGCGGACGACCGCCTCGAATCGCGCCTCGTCGGCGAGCTCGACGGCCGGCCCCGGCAGCGGTGTCAGCCGCAGAACCGCGGACTCGACCTTCGGGGGTGGCCGGAAGGCGCCGGGCGGAACGCGAATGGCCATCTCCACGCGCCAGCGCAGCTGAACGTACACGGAGAGGCTGCCGTAGATCTTGCTGCCCGGGGCAGCGGCCACTCGCTCGGCAACCTCGCGCTGAAGCATGAGCGCCATCAGATCGATGGCCCTCGGCGCACGGGAGAGCGCCACGAGGATCGCCGTTCCGACGCTGTATGGCAGATTGCCGACGACGAGCGCTCGGCCGCCGGCCGGACGGGCGAGCGACGTCCACCCCCAGGCGCGGGCGTCGGCATCGAGGACCTCGACCGCGGGCCACGCGACACGCAAGCGCTCGATCAGCGCGCGATCGACCTCCAGGGCGAGCACGCGCCCCGCGCGGCGGCTCAGCTCGCCGGTGAGCGCGCCCTGCCCCGGGCCGATCTCGACGACGAGATCGGCGGGTGTCGGCGCGAGCAGATCGACGATCGCGCGCGCGATGCCGGCGTCGCGCAGGAAGTGCTGGCCGAGGGCGCGGCGTCTCGTCACATCCGCGTGCGGACGCGTCACCGCGCGCTCGGCCGCGCCTGCAGCTCGGCCAGCAGCGCGGCGTGCACCTCGCGGGTGCGCGCCTCGGTGGCCGCGCGGTCGCCGCTGTTGTCGATGACGTAGTCGGCGAGCGCCGCTTTGTCGGCGAGCGGCATCTGGTTGGCGATGCGGCGCTCGCCGTCGGCCGCGTCGCCGTCGCGCGCGACGAGTCGCGCCCGCTGCGTCGCCGGATCGGTGACGACGACGATCAGCCGGTCCATCTGGCGGTGTCCCCCCGACTCGATCATCACCGGCGCGTCCCAGATCACGACGCCGTCGAATCCCTCCGCTTCGAGCGCGGCGAGACGCGCGAGAAATCGCTCCCGGATGGCCGGGTGCAGGATGGCCTCGAGCCGGCGACGCCGCGGGGGATCCGCGAAGACGATCCCCGCCAGCTTCTTGCGGTCGAGCGCCCCGTCCGGCGCCAGCACGTCGCCGAATTCGCGGGCGACTTCGGTCAGCGCCGGCGCGCCCGGGGCCACGACGTCACGCGCCAGCTGGTCGGCGTCGATGACCACACAGCCCAGACGCCGAAGCATCTCCGACACGGTGCTCTTGCCGGTGGCGATGCCGCCGGTGAGGCCGACGAGCAGGAAGCGCCGCCCCGGGCGCGTCACACGTGCGACCAGTCGTCGCCGGACTTGACGTCGACGACGACCGGCGCATCGAGTGGCAGCGCGGCCTCCATGATCTCGCGCGCGAGCGCTTCGACCAGCGGCACCTCGGCCGGCGGCGCCTCGAACAAGAGCTCGTCGTGCACCTGCAGGAGCATCCGCGCCGTCAGGCCGCGCTCGCGCATGGCCGCGCGCATGCGCACCATCGCGATCTTGATCATGTCGCTCGCCGTGCCCTGCACCGGCGCGTTCATGGCCATGCGCTCCGCCGCGTTGCGCGCCACCGGATTGCCGGAACGGAGGTCCGGCAGGTAGCGTCGTCGACCGAGCAGCGTCTGCACCCAGCCGCGCTCGCGGCCCTCCGCGAGCGTCCGGTCGATGAACGCGCGTACGCGCGGGTGCGTGGCGAAATACGCGCTGATGTAGCGCTGCGCCTCCTTCTGATCGATCTTGGTCGCCTGCGACAGGCCGAACGCCGAGACGCCGTACAGGATCGCGTAGTTCGCGCTCTTGGCGATCGTGCGCTGCAGTGACGTCACCTCGCTCGGCTCGACCTTGAACACCTCGGAGGCCGTCCGCGTGTGGATGTCCTCGCCGCGGCGGAACGATTCGATGATGGCCGGCTCCGCCGACATGTGGGCGAGGATGCGCAGCTCGATCTGGGAGTAGTCGGCGGCCACGAACTTCCAGCCCGCGGCCGGAATGAAGGCCGCGCGGATCCGGCGGCCGAGCTCGGTGCGGATGGGGATGTTCATGAGGTTCGGATCCTGCGAGGACAGCCGCCCCGTCGCCGCCACGAGCTGATTGAATGTCGTGTGGATGCGTCCCGTGGCCGGATTCACGAGCCCCGGCAGCGTGTCGGCGTACGTGCCCTTGAGCTTCGCCAGGCTGCGGTGCTCGAGGATCTTGCCGGGCAGCGCGTGCCCCAGCGCCAGTTCGGTCAGCACGTCGGCGTCCGTCGAGGGGCCGGTCTTTGTGCGACGCAGGATCGGCAGCTTCAGCTTCTCGAACAGGATGTGACTGAGCTGCTTGGGCGAGGCAATGGCGAACTCCTCGCCCGCCAGCGCGTAAATCTCCCGCGTGAGGTTGTCGAGATCGCGCTCGAGCTCCTTGGCGAAGGCCTCGAGCCGCGCGGGATCGACGCGGATGCCCGTACGCTCCATCTCTGCCAGCACCGGCACCAGCGGCCGCTCGATGTCTTCGTAGATGCGGGTGAGGCCGCGCTCCTCGAGATCCCGGCGAGCATACGCCCAGAAGCGCGCGAGCCAGCGCGCCCGGTCGCCGAGCACGCGCGGCAGGTCGTCCGGCGCCACGTTGAGCAGGGCCGGCGGGCACTCGCCGAACGCCTCCATGCAGACCTCGTCGAGCTTGTAGGTCGCGCGCGCGGGGTTCAGCAGGTACGCGGCGACGGCGCTGTCGTCCATGACGGGCGGCGGCACGGACGCGTCGAGCCACGCCGCGATCAGCGGCTTCGCGTCGTGGGCCACCAGCGGGTGCTCGCCGAACGTCGGCGCGCCGGCGGTGAGCATCTCGCCCAGTGCCTCGCGGCCGAGCGTGACGCCGGCGGCGCCCGCATCGTCCTGGAACATGCCGAGCGCGTCGATGCGCGGCGCGGGCGGCCGCGGATCGCCGGCCCAGTCGAGCAGCACCGGCGCATCGGCCGGCACGCGCGCAACCCAGTCGGCGAGCGCGCCGGGCCCGGCGAGGACCGTGACGGGACCCGCGTCGACGGCCGGCGCGGCCGCGGGCAGCTCCTTGACCAGCCGCGTGAACTCGAGCTCGAGCCACAGCCCGCGTAGTCGCGGCCAGTCGGGCTCGCCGCGCCGGTACGCGTCGAGGTCGAAGACGAGCGGCACTTCGCGATTGAGCACGACCAGCTCGCGCGAGAGCAGCGCGTTCTTGCGTCCGAGCGCGAGCGTCTCGCGGAGCTTGCCGGGAATGAGCGTGAGGTTGTCGTACAGGCGCGCGACGGAGCCGTACTGCCCGATCAGCTTGACCGCCGTCTTCTCGCCCACGCCCTTGACGCCGGGCACGTTGTCGATCGAGTCGCCCATGAGCGCCATCACGTCCGGAATCTGGTCCGGCCCCACGCCCCACCGCTCCCGCACCTTCGCCTCGTCGTACACGATCTTCTCGCCCGTGCGCCCGAGCACCGAAAGCACGCGCACACGCGGCCCGACGAGCTGCAGCAGGTCCTTGTCGCCGGTCACGAGCACGACGTCGAGGTCGGTCGAGGCGAGCGCGTGCTCGACGAGCGTGGCCAGCACGTCGTCCGCCTCGTAGCCCGGCACCTCGAGCACGGGCGCGCGGAGTGCGTCGAAGAGGCGGCGGATGTACGGCAGCTGACGCGCGAGGTCGTTGGGCATCGTCGTCCGCGTCGCCTTGTATTCCGTGAAGAGCTTGTCTCGAAAGGTCGGCCCGGGCGGATCGAGCGCGATGGCCATGTACTCCGGCTGCTCCTCGCGGATCAGCTTCCAGAGCATGGTCGACAGGATGAGGATGGCGTGCGTCGGCTGACCGCGCGAGGTCGAGAGGTACTCCATCGCGTGGTACGCGCGGAAGATGTGCGAGTGGCCATCCACGACGTAGAGGGCGCGCTTCGCGGGGCGCGCCAGGTCGACTCGGTCGGACGCGGGCTTGCTCACGAGGCGCGCTGGCTCCGTTCGGTGGTCATCACGTCATCGTACGCGCTTCGTACCGCCTCCGTTGCCGATCGATACGCGGCAAGGAATGCGTCACGCGAGGCGAAGCCAAGCGCGGCGGCGACGCGGGTCGGCATCGGTCCCGCCAGCTCGAGCGTGTCGGTGGGCCGCGCCCCGAGCAGCCGCAGCGCGGTCGACACCCGACGCAGAAAGCGGTGGTGCGCTGCGAGCGCATCGGCGCCGGCCAGCACTCCCAGGCGCCCGAGCGCGGCGAGCGCGGTCGTCGTCGACGGCGTGCGCACGGGGTCGTGCGCGGCGCCGTGCACGAGCTGCAGGGCCTGCACGAGGAACTCGACATCCACGAGCCCACCGCGACCGAGCTTGACGTGCCATCGGCCCCGCGTCTCCTTGCCCAGCTCGACCTCCATGCGCCGGCGCACGTCGCGAATCTCCTTCAGCGCTCCCGCCGGCAGCGGAGCCCCGTAGACGAGTCGGTGCAGCGTCGCGCGCACGCGGCGCGCGAGCGCCCGATTGCCCAGCAGCGTGCGCGCGCGCGTCAAGCTCTGCCGCTCCCAGAGATCGCCGTGCTCTTCATAGTACCGTTCGAGCGCATCGACGCCCGCCGCGAAGCCGCTGCCCTTGCTGCCCGGCCGCAGCCGCAGGTCGACGGGAAACGCGATGCCCGCCGCCGTGATGTCGCCGAGCGCGCTGGCGAGGCGCTCGACGGCGCCGCTGTAGAACGTGTGCGCGTCCACGCGCTGCGCACCGTCGGTCTCGCCCTCGCTGGTCTCGGCGTCAGCCCGGCCGAACGTCACGAAGATGTCCAGGTCCGATCCGGTCGTGAGCTCGCGCCCTCCGAGCTTGCCGAGCCCGACGACGACCGCCGGGATGAAGCGGCCCCGTGCGTCACGCGGCACCCCGTGCCGCTCGACCTGAGCGCTCAGCGCGATCATCCAGCCGGCCGCCAGCGTGGCCTCGGCCAGCGCGGTCATCTCGCGCGCATAGCGGTCGACGTCGGTGACGCCGAGCAGGTAACGCCACACGACGGTCAGCTCCTGCGCCTGCTTGATGCGGCGCACGCGGTCGCGCTGCTCGGCCGGGTCGAGGCCGGGGGCGAACACCGCGGCGAGCGCGGCGCGGAAATCGGCGCGGGTGCGGCGCCCCTCGAGCACGGCGGGGTCGGCGAGCGCGGCCAGCAGCTCGGGCTGCGCGACCAGCAGCTGCGCGAGCAGATCGCCACCCGCGCACAGCCGCACGAGCCCGCCCAGCAGCTCCGGCCGCGCGGCGAGCAGCTCGACGTAGCCCCCGCGCGGTCCGGCGGCGGCCAGGAACCGCTCGAACTGGTTGAGCGCCTCGTCGGGATCCGGACTCTTCCAGCACGCGTCGAGCAGCGCCGGGATCAGCCGTGCGAGCGCGACGCGCAGCGCCCCGGGATACGGCACGAGCGGCCGGCCCTCGACGATCATGCGGAGGTTCTGCAGGGCGCGCTCGGGATCGGCGAAGCCGGTGGCCGTGAGCGCCATGCGGCTCGGCAGCCGCGGGCGCGCCGGAGCGGGCCGCTCGCCGAAGAACTCGGTGAACGCGCGGTGGACGTCGCGCGTGATGGCGCGGTGCTCGGCGGCGAAGCGGCGCGCCGCCACGCGGGGCGGGGCCTCGATGCCCACGCGGCGGGCCAGTCGCCCGAGCTCGATCGGATCGTCGGGCAGCGTGTGAGTCTGGAACTCGTGCACGATCTGCAGGCGATGCTCGACCGTGCGCAGGTGGACCAGCGCGTGCGAGAGCCGGCGGCCGAGGTCGGGGGCCAGGTAGCCGCGCTCGGTGAGACGAAACAGCGCCTTGAGCGAGTTCCGCTCGCGCAGCCAGCCGTCGTCACCGCCGTAGAGCAGCTGCAGCGCCTGCACGATGAACTCGATCTCGCGGATGCCGCCGCGGCCGAGCTTGACGTTGCGCGCGGAGGCCTCCACGTCGCGGCCGCGCAACGCACGATCGATCTGGCGCTTCATTACGCGGATCGCGGGCAGCACGCGCTCGTCGACGCCGGGCCGATACACGGTCGCGGCCGCCCACTCCATGAAGCGCGCGCCGACGCCGGCGTCGCCCGCAGAGACGCGCGCCTTGAGCAGCGCCTGGCGCTCCCAGAGCTCGGCGCGCTCGCGGTGATACGCGGCGTAGGCATCGAGCGACATCGCGACGGGGCCCATGCGGCCCTCGGGTCTCAGGCGCAGATCGACGCGGAACGCGTAGCCCTCGTCGGTCGCCTCCTCGATGCGTGTCACGAGGTCGCGGCAGACGCGCGCGAAGAGCTCACCGTTTTCGAGCCGCCCCCCGGGTCCGCCGGCCGTGTGCCCCTCGGCGCCGTAGACGAACATCAGATCGATGTCGGACGAGTAGTTCAGCTCCTCGCCGCCGAGCTTGCCCATGCCGACGACGGCGAGGCCGGTTTCGCGCCCCTCGGCGTCGAGCGGCGCGCCGAACCGCGCGCGCGCATCGGCCAGCGCGTCGGCGGCGGCCTGCGCCAGGCACGCGTCGGCGAGACGCGAAAGCTCCTCGGTCGTCACGGCGAGATCGGCGTCGCCGAGCAGATCGCGGGCGCCGATGCGCAGCAGCTGGCGATATTTGAAGCGGCGCAGCGCGTTCATGCGCGCCTCGCGCGTGACGAAGGGCCGCACGGCCTGGGCGGCGTCCTCGGCAACTTCCTCGGCGAGCCACGGCCGCATCGTGCGCGGCTCCAGCAGCCACGCGAGCGTGCTCGGGCGCCGCCGCAGGACGTCGGCAAGGAACTGGCTGGCGCCGCCCACGCGCGCTAGGAGCGCAGCCGCGCCCGGGTGGTGGGCGAGCGTGCCGAACAGGACGGCGCGATCGACCGCGGCGGCGTAGCGCTCCAGGTTGTTGAGCGCCATGTCGGGGTCGGGCGCGGCCGCCAACTCGGACATGAGCCGTGGCAGCGCGGGCGCCAGCAGCTCGGCGTCGTGCGGCGTCGGCGTCAGCGCCTCGAAGTTCGCCGCCGCCGCGCCGGGATCGGCGAAGCCGGCCTGCCGCAGCGCTCGCGTGAGTTCCGCGCGATTTGAAAGCGTAGGGGATTGCACTTGCCGGTTCCGTTGGGCGGTTGGGGGGAGCGGCGGTCGCTCCCCCCAACGAGGATCAGACAGCCTGCTCGCCGGTCTCGCCCGTGCGGATGCGAATGGACTGGTTGATGGGCAGCACGAAGACCTTGCCATCGCCGATGGAGCCGGTCTTGGCGGCGCCGACGATCGTGGCGGTGACCTTGTCGACGAGATGATCGGGGACGACGACCTCGATCTTCACCTTGGGCAGGAAGTCCACGGTGTACTCGGAGCCGCGGTACAGCTCGGTGTGACCCTTCTGGCGCCCGAAGCCGCGAACCTCGGTGACGGTCATGCCGATCACGCCGATCTCGGTCAGCGCTTCCTTGACGTCGTCGAGCTTGAAGGGCTTGATGATCGCCTCGATCTTCTTCATGGCGTCACACCTCGTCGAGGATGGGCAGCATCAGCGCCGAGACGTGGCTGCTGATGCGCTTGAGGTTGGTCAGGACGTCGAGGTGGATCTCGGACGTCTCGATGGATTCGGCCAGCCCTGCACGCAGGCGGCCCAGGTGGGATTCGCGCAGCTCCCGCTCGCGCATGCGCATGAAGGGCCGCTGATCGAGCACCTCCTGCGCGAGGGCCTTGTCGTTGGCCGCGAACGCCGCGATGGCGCGCTCGAGGTTCTTGGACACCAGGCCGTGAAACTCGAGGATCTCAGCCCAGCCGGGCTCCGAGAAGCGCCGCGCCTGATAGAGCTTCTTGCGCGCCAGCTCCATGAGGTTCTTGTCGACGATGTCGCCGATGTTCTCCAGATTCCCGATGAACGAGATGAGGCCAATTTCCTTGCGCGAGAGCTCCGGGCCCATGGCCTCGCGGCCGAGCCGCGCCAGAAAGAGCTTGATCTCGCGCTCCAGGAAGTCCACCTGGTCGTCGCGCTTCTCGACCTCCTCGAGGAGCGCCTGGTTGTCGGAGCGGAAGACACTCACGGTGTCGCGCAGCATACCCTGCACGACGTCCGCCATGCGAAGGGCCTCGCGGGTCGCCTGGCCGAGGGCCAGCGAGGGCTGGTCCAGCGCCCGCTCGTCGACGTAGCGCGTGCGGAACGGCGTGTCACCCGTCTGGTCCTCGGGCACGAGCGCCTCGATGGCGCGCGCGGCCAGCGGCGTGAACGGCAGGAAGATCAGGCTGATCCCGAGGTTGAAAAAGGTATGGGCATTGGCGATCTGCCGCGCCGGATCCGCCGCGCTCGCCGCCACCATCGTGGTGAACGGCACGATGAACGGCAGCATCAGCGCGGCCCCGAGCAGCTTGAACGCGATGTGCGCCACCGCCACGCGCTTGGCCTCCGCCGTGGCGCCGATCGAGGCGGTCAGGGCCGTCGTGCAGGTGCCGATGTTCGCGCCGAGCACCATGGCCACCGCGCCGTTGAGGCCGATGAGCCCCTGGCTCGCCAGGGCGATCGCGACGCCGAGCGTGGCCGCCGACGACGCCACGAGCGCGCTGAAGACCGCGGAGACGAGAATGGCCATGAGCCGGTTGCCCGCCACCGCCTCGATCAGCTCCATGGCGAGCCGGTTGTCGCGCAACGGCGCCACGCCGTCCAGGATGACCTTCAGGGCGAAGAACACGAGGCCGAGGCCGAAGATCGCCTGCCCCACGTCCTTGAGAACGCGCCGGCCGGCCAGAAACGTGATCGTGAAGCCGAGGCCGACCAGCACCAGCGCATAGTCGGTCACCTTGAAGGCGATCAGCTGGACGGTGAACGTGGTGCCGATGTCGGCCCCGAGGATGATTCCGAGCGTCTGGCGGAACGTCATCAGGCCGGCGCTCACGAAGCCGATGAGCATCAGCGTGGTGGCCGCCGACGATTGGATGATGGCGGTGACGGCGGCGCCGGACGCGACGGCGATCAGCCGGTGCCGCGCCATGCCGGTGAGCAGCGAGCGCAGCCGCCCGCCGGCGGCGCGCTGCAGGCTGTCGCCGCTCAGACGGATCCCGTAGAGCAGCAGCGCGAGACCGCCGAAGAGCGCGATGATGACCCCGGTCACGGCGCGCGCTCGTCCGCGCGGCCCGCCGCCGCGGATGGCGTCGGACTCGAGGCGCCGCCCGCGATCGAGGCGCGGACGTGGGTGGCGGTGGCGAGCGCGCCCGGCAGATGCGCGGTGTCGTTGAGCGACACGAGCCGCGGTGGCCGCACCACGGTCAGCGAGGCGTTGTCGACGCGCAGGCGCCAGAGGGCGTTGAACGAGCAGCCGAGCAGCGCACAGGCGTATACGCTGATGACACCGCCGTGCGCCACCACCAGCACGTCGTCGCCGTTGCGATGTGAGGCGCTGATGTGCTCCATGGCGGCGCGCACGCGCGCGCTCACGGCGTCGAGCGGCTCGCCGCCGGGCGGCGGACAGTCGTGCGGGGCGAGCAGCCAGGCGCGGTAGGGATCGCCCTCGCGCGCACGCACCTCGTCGACCGTGCAGCCCTCCCAGTCGCCGAGCGACAGCTCGCGCAGCGCCTCGAGCGGGATCAGCGGCACGCCGGTGCCCGCCAGCGCCAGCTCGGCCGTCTCGCGCGCGCGCCGGAACGGGCTCACGTAGGCCGCGGTCACGCGATAGCCGCGCACGGCCTGCCCGAGGGCCTCGGCCTGCGCGCGGCCGCGCGCCGAGAGCGCGATGTCGGTCCGGCCCTGGAATCGCCGCTCGGCGTTCCAGACCGACTCGCCGTGGCGCGCGAGCAGCAGCCTCACGGGCGGGCGGGGTGCGCGGCCGCCGCCGCGCGCGCGGCGCGCAGGCGCGCGAGCGTCTCCTCGCGCCCGAGCAGCGCGAGCACGTCGAACATCGGCGGCGATGCCGTGCGGCCCGTGACGGCCAGTCGCGTGAGCTGGGCAAGATCGACGAGCTTCAGCCCCATCGCCTCCGCGAGCTGCCGGTAGAGCGCCTCGATCGCCGGCGCCGTGAACGGCTCGAGTCCTGCCAGCCGCTCGATCAGCGCGTCCAGCCGCTCGACGCCCGGCCGCGTGAAGAGCTTCGCGGCCGCGGCAGCGTCGTACTCGCGCGGGCGCTCGAAGTAGAACCGGCCCACCTCCACCAGCTCGCGCAGCGTCTTGGCGCGCTCGCGCAGCGTGTCCAGCATGGCCACGAAGCGCGCGCGGTCGGCCGGCGGCGTGAGGCCGGCGGCCGTGAGAAACGGGGTGACGCGAGCCGCCAGGCGTGCGCCGTCCAGCGTCTTGATGTACTCGTGATCGAGCCACTCGAGCTTCGTCTGGTCGAAGATCGCGCCCGACGACGAGACGTCTTTGATGTCGAAGCGCTCGATCAGCTCCGCGCGCGAGAAGATCTCCTGGTCGCCGCTCGACCATCCGAGCCGCGCCAGGTAGTTCACCATCGCCTCGGGCAGCATCCCCTGCTCGCGGTACGCCTGTACCGACGTGGCGCCGTGGCGCTTGGACAGGCGTGTGCGGTCGGCGCCGAGAATCATCGACACGTGAGCGAAGGCGGGCACGGGATAGCCGAGCGCCTCGTAGCAGAGCACTTGCTTGGGCGTATTCGACAGGTGATCGTTGCCGCGGATCACGTGGCTGATGCGCATGGTGACGTCGTCGACCACGACGCAGAAGTTGTAGGTCGGCGTGCCGTCGGTGCGCACCAGGATCCAGTCGTCGAGCTGGCTGTGGTCGAACGTCACCGGCCCGTGGATGAGATCGTCCACGACCGTCGCGCCCTCGTCGGGGATGCGCAGGCGCAGCGCGCCGGCGGTGAGCCCAAGCTTGCGGCAGCGCCCGGAGTACCGGAAGGTCTCGTTCCGGGCTTGCGCCTCGGCCCTCTCGGCCTCGAGCTGCTCGGGCGTGCACGCGCAGTAGTACGCGCGGCCGACGGCGAGCAGCCGCTGCGCGTGCTGCCGGTAGAGATCGAAGCGCTCGGTTTGCCGATAGCCCGGCGTCGGCGGCCCCTCGTCCCAGTCCAGCTCGAGCCAGCGCAGCGCATCGATGATGAAGTCGATGTTCTCGTCGGTCGAGCGCGAGCGGTCGGTGTCCTCGATTCTCAGAATATAGGCGCCGCCGTGATGGCGCGCGTAGAGCCAGTTGAACAGCGCGGTGCGCGCGCCGCCGACGTGGAGGTGACCCGTGGGGCTGGGCGCGAAGCGCACACGAACCTCGCCGGGCATCGATCAGTACTGCGCGAAGAGCCGGCCCCACCCCGTGCCGGCGAACGCGCGGATGCGCGCGCGGCCCACGGTCGGGTACCAGAGCAGGTCATGGTAGACGTTCGACGCGAACGGCGCCCAGACCATCAGCGGCGAGTGCAGCAGCAGCCGCTTGAGCGGCTTGAGGGGGCCGCGTCGGATGAGCTGGTCGCCCCAGATCACCAGGCTGCGCGACGTCGTGAATCCCATGCGGATCGCCGCCGCGTCGACGTCGCCGACGATCTCGATGTCGCGCGGATCGGCCACGCCGAGGCCGCGCTCGTGGCACATCGCGAGATAGCGGATCGACAGCGGATCGAAGCCCATGATGCGCGCGGCGATCGCGTCAATCGCGACCTGGTCGGCGGAGGCGAGGATCAGATTCCCCTCGCGGGGAATCATCGTGCGCGGCCCGGCGCCGTCGCCCATGACGGTCCCGTCCATGACCGCAAAGACGCCCGGGTGCAGCTCGCGCTGCATGTACATGAGATCGACCATGACCTCGTGGATGAACTCGTGCGCGTAGTGGCGGACTTCTTTCAGTAATCCGCCGAACGCGTTCTTAATGGCGCCGGTGGTCGTCGTGTGCCCGTGCGTTTTGGTCGTGCATTCATGGAGCACGTTCTTCCCGACGAACATCTTCGGAATCTGGATGCCTTCGGGAAAAATGTGATGCAGCTTCAACAGCGGGCTCTTGAAGCGGTACACCGTCCACTCGACGTCCGGGAGCGGCGTGAAGCCGAGCCCGTGTCGCTGAAGGACGGGATACCACTTGTTGTTCCGGCAGCCCTTCACCGGATTCGTCACGACCGTCTTGTTTTCGACGTGGAAGATTCGACCGCGATCGTACCCGTCTTCGAGCAATGTCGTGGCGACGCCATCCACCTGCCATGGCTGGCTCGAGCACGCCGGGAAGTATTTCGTCCACGACAGGTTCAGCTTCACGATGAGGTCGACGCCGCGCGAGAGCACCTGGTCGTACTTCACCAGGCGCATGAGACGGCCATAGTCGGCGACGACGGTTTCGGGGCGGGTGCGGAGGACGGCGACCTGACTCTTCACGATCATCTCATTCTACTACCCGGGCGCGTGTCCCCGAGACTTCTACCCCGCGCGCGTGCCGTAGATGATCAGCAGCACGGCGGCGATCCAACAGGCGGTGTTGACCAGAAGCGCGTGGTCGTTGAGGAAGAGCTCCGAGGGGTTGCCGCCGAGCTGCCGGCGATAGAGCAGGTACAGGTAGCGGAAGATCCCGTACAGCACGAACGGCAGGGTGGCCGGCAGCAGTTGCGTGTGGAACTTCGCAACCGTCTCGGGCGACATCGTGTAGAGCGCGTATGCGGTGACGGTGGAGGCGGTGACGACCGCGATCATCTGGTCGAGCAGCCCGGCGCTGTACTCGGCGAGGATCGGCCGATGCCGCGCGGCGTCGCCTTCGAGGGTCAGGTACTCGTGCCGCCGCTTGCCGAGCGCCAGGAACAGCGCGATGAGCACCGTGCAGATCAACAACCAGCCCGAGATCGCCACGTCGATCGCGAGCGTGCCGGCCAGCGCGCGCAGGACGAAGCCGACGGCCACGGTCAGCACGTCGACGATCACGATGTGCTTGAGCCACGCCGAATAGGCGGACAGCAGCACCACGTACGCCACGGCCACCAGCACAAAGCTGGTCGAGATGCGTGAGGCTGCCAGGAGGGCCACGACCACGAGCGTGACGGCGACGCCGAGGGCCAGCCGAACCGACAGCCGTCCGGCGGCCACGGGTCGCTCGCGCTTCTTGGGGTGCAGCCGATCTTTGTCGCGATCGGCCACGTCGTTCAGCAGGTAGATCGCGCCCGACAGCGCGCAGAAGATCGAGAAGGCCCCGAGCGCCGGCCAGAAGGCGGCGCTGAACAGCCGCTGTCCAAAGACGAGGCCGGCGAACACGAAGAGGTTCTTGACCCATTGCCGCGGGCGCAGCGACACGAGGATGGCGCCCAGCATCGGCGCCTAGAGCCGGATGACGCGCCCGGTGTCCGGGACGGCGGCGGTGGCGTTGCGCGTGTCGACGACAACGGCGGCCTCCGCCACGATCGCGCGCCAGTCGTACGCGGCGTGCGCGGTGAGGATCAGCACGAGGTCGTGGTCCGCCGCGCGAACGGCCGGACATGACGCCATGACCGCGCCGCGCACGGTGATGCTCGGCACGTGCGGGTCGTGGTACTGCACGCGCGCCCCCTTGGCGAGGAGCGCCTCGATGATTTCGAGCGCGGGGGAATCGCGCGTGTCCGAGACGTCGGCCTTGTAGGCCACGCCGAGCACGAGGATCCGCGCGTCGCGCACCGAGCGGGCGCGGTCGTTGAGCGCGTCCGTCACCAGCTGCACGACGTACGCCGGCATGTGGCGGTTGATCTCGTCGGCGAACGTGATGAAGCGGGGCTCGTAGCCGGCGAGCCGCACCTTCCACGACAGATAGTGGGGGTCGGACGGCAAACAGTGACCGCCGAGTCCGGGCCCCGGCCAGAACGCCATGAAGCCGAACGGCTTGCTGGCGGCGGCGGTGACGACCTCCCAGACCGAGATCCCGAGCTTGCGGCACATGATCGCGAACTCGTTGACCAGCGCGATGTTGACCGAGCGAAACGTGTTCTCGAACAGCTTGACCATCTCCGCCGTCTCGGGACCCGACACCGGCACCACGCGCGGCGTGATGCGCGCGTAGAGCGCGGCGACGAGCTCGCGGCACGCCGGCGTGAGACCGCCGACGACCTTCGGGATGTCGCGCAGCGTCCACCGGCGATTGCCCGGATCGATCCGTTCAGGCGAGAAGGCCAGGAAGAAGTCCTCGCCGGCCACCAGGCCCTGCCCCCGCAGCCGCGGCAGCAGGATCTCCTGCGTGGTGCCCGGATACGTCGTCGATTCGAGCACGATCAGCTGGCCGGCGCGGATGATCGTCGCCACGGCGTCGGCCGCCGCCACGATGAACGAGATGTCGGGCTCCTTGGACTTGCCGAGCGGCGTCGGCACGCAGATGACGATGGCATCGGCGTCCTTCAGCGCATCGATGCGGCTCGCCGCCACCAGCCGCCCGGTCCGCAGCAGCGCCTGCAGCGTCGCGTCGGCGACGTCCTCGATGAACGAGGCGCCGGCGTTGACGCCGGCCACGCGACGCGCGTCGGCGTCGACGCCGATGACGCGGGCGCCGGACTCGGCGAACGCCACGGCGAGCGGCAGGCCGACATAGCCGAGGCCGACGATGCCGATCGTCGGCTGCCCCTCGAGCCGCTCGCGCAGGCGCGCGGCAGGAGTCGTCATCCGAGCGCCTCACAGGCGCGCCGCACGGCGTCGATCACGCCGTCCACCTCGGCGTCGGTCAGCTCGGGAAAGCACGGCAGCGAGAGCACCTCGCGCGCGGCGCGATACGCCTCGGGCCAGCGCCGCTCGCCGTCGGCCGCGAACAACGGCTGATCGGGCACGGCGCGCGGATAGTGCACGGCCGTGCCCACGCCGTCGTCGGCCAGCCGCTTGGCGAGCGCGTCGCGCTGCGCGTGGCGCACCGCGAACTGATGGTAGACGTGCCGCGCGCCCGGCCGCTCCACGGGCAGCCGCAGCGGCAGCGCGGCGAGGCCGGCGCGATAGCGCGCCGCGATCTCGCGGCGCCGCTCGGTCCACTCGCGAAGGCGCCGCAGCTTCACGCGCAGCCACGCCGCCTGCACCTCGTCCAACCGGGTGCAGTAGCCGAGCTCGACGTGATGATAGCGTCCGGTGTCGCCGTGGTGCCGCAGCCGGCGCACGCGCTCGGCGACGTCGTCCCGGATCGTCAGCACCATGCCGGCGTCGCCGCAGGCGCCGAGGTTCTTCGTGGGATAGAACGACAGGCACGCGGCATCGCCCCACCCGCCGAGCGGACGATCGTGCCACGTGGCGCCGACACCCTGCGCGTTGTCCTCCAGCAGCGTGAGCCCGCGCGCCCGCGCGAACGCCTCGAGCGCGTCGATGGCCGCGGGATGGCCGTAGAGATGCACGGGCATGACGGCCTTCGTGCGCGGCGTGAGCGCCCGCGCGGCGGCCGCCGGATCCATCGTCAGCGTGTCGGGCTCGACATCGACGAACACCGGCGTGGCGCCGGCCATCTGAATCGTGGTGGCGGAGGCGACGAACGAGAACGCCGGCGTCAGCACCTCGTCGCCGCGGCCGACGCCGAGGGCGGTCAACGCGAGCCGCAGCGCATCGGTGCCTGAGCCGACGCCGATGGCATGGCGCGCTCCCGAGAGCTCGGCCAGCTCGGCCTCCAGCGCGCGGCCCTCGGCGCCGAGCACGAACTGGCTGCCGTCCAGCACGCGCTCGGCGGCCGTCAGCAGGTCGCCCTTGAGGGCGGCGTGCTGGCGCGTCAGGTCCAGGAACGGGATCATCGCGTCCGTCCTCCCTCGATCGCGCCCAGACCCAGGCGCGTGCTGATGGGGCCGCTCACGCCGAGCAGGTTCAGCGTGAAACGGATCTCGTCGTCGCGGGCCGTGCGGTTGATGAACTCGATGGCGAGCGCCCAGCACTGCCAGTGCAGCTCCGCCGCGATGCGGTTCTCGGCGAACGTGAGGTGATAGAGGTCCCAGTTGACGCTGCCCCGCGTGGTGAGCCAGGGGAACGGGGTCACGCTGAATCCGCCCTGCAGGAACGTGATCTTGGCGGGATCGCTGTAGCGCACGCCGACGTTGACCTGACCGCGCGGAATCGCCGTCTGGACGTCGGCGGTCACCGACGGGAAGTCGCCGGCGCGAGGGTCGTACGTGAGGTCGCTGCGCAAGCGCGTGGTCGGGGTGGGCGCCACGATCAGCGTGGCGAACGCGTCAGAAAAGCGATCGTTGCGCAGATCGTACGCGTTACCGAGCGTGAGGCGAAACAGCTCCCAGCGCACCGGCTCGGCGTTCGCGAGGGCAATGGTCCGGCCGCGAATGCGGTTGGTCAGCGAGTAGGTGACGAGGCTCGTGTCCTGAATGTTGTCGAGCGCCTGCGTCCACTGCGGCAGGTGGTTCTTGTCCTTGCCGGCGATCCACGTGTAGTTCACGCGCGGCTCGATCGTGTGCAGCATGGCGTCGGTGTTCCAGAAGCCGCCGGTGTCGAAGACGCGGGTCAGTTTCGTCTCCACGTCCGTGCCCGCCTCGACCAGCCGCCGCAGCCGCGGCTCATCGCTGGTGACCTCGATGGGTCCCGTCACCTCGCGCGTCGAGCGGAAGCCCGTCACCGTGCGATCGTAGCCGGTCAGCCGCGCACCGACGAACGGCGTGAGCGTGAGGACCTCCAGCGGAATCGGCCGCGAGATCTGGGGATGCAGGTCGAGCCGGCCGCCGTCTGAGCCCACCCAGCGCACGAAGCGAACCGCGCTGCCCTCGAACTGCCCCAACACGCCGGGCACGTCGTGCAGCGGCTGCGGCGTGCCCACGAGGCGAATGTCCGGCACACGCTGCAGCTCGACGGCTCGACGCGTGGTGAGGTCCTGATACCAGAAGATGTTGCCCACGAGGTTCCACGTGTCCCAGGAACGCGTGACGAAGACGTTCGACTCCACGCGCTGCGAGCTGCGCTGGTACAGCTCGTCGCCGTAGTCGCGCAGCACGTGATCGTCGGAGACGCCGGTGGCGTCCACCTTGAGCCAGGTCCGCGGGCCCAGTCGCCAGTCCTGGCGCGTGGTGCCGATGAAGCGCGACGCGTCGTGCTTGGCGCTTTCCTGCATGAAGAAGCCGCCGAACCGCCCGCGCTGGTTGTCCGGCAGGATGTAGCGATACTCCAGGTTCAAGCCCTCGCCCAGGTTCGTATAGGCGAGCGGCGAGACGAGCAGATCCTGGCTGTCGTCGATGGCCCAGAAGAACGGCGTCTCGAGATAGGCGCCCTTGCGCGTCGAGTAGCCGAACTTCGGAAACAGGAACCCCGTCTGTCGTTCGCGGCGAATGGCGGCGGCGAAAAACGGGATGAATGGAATGAGCGGTAGATTGCGTACCCAGACCGACGCGCCGGTGCCGTAAATGAACTCGTTGAGGTCCGCGGTGGCCGAGCCGAAGTGCACGGCCCAGTCCGGCGGATCGGCGTCGCACGTCGTGAACACCCCCTGCTTCACCCGATAGACGCTCTCGCCCACTCGTTCCAGGCGCTCGCCGGTGATCCGGTAGTACGGCGCGCTGCGCGCCTCGGCCTGGTAGACGACGCCGCTGCCGGTCTTGACGTTGTACTCGATGCGCTGCCCGGTCAGCTGGTCCTCGCCGTCGTAGAAGATGACGCGGCCCTGCGCGACGGCATCGCCCGTGGCGCGATTGAGCTCGATGCGGTCGGCCATGAGCCGCGTCCCGCCTTTGGTGAGCTCGACGTTGCCGGTGGCCAGCAGGTTCTCGGGGCCGACCTGCTCGAGCTGATCGGCAACGACCGTCACATCGCCGCCGGAGGTTCCCACCGTCACGGGCCGTTGAGGCGCTTGCGCCTCCGCCGTCACCGCCACGACCGAGGCCAGGAGGAGCCCCGTCGCGGCGCCGAGGAGTCGGCGGCGGAGATGCGGCCTCACGTATCTCAGAGGTCCTCGTCAGAAAGGGAGGTCCATGCTATCAGCGGACTTTTCGATCGGGCAAGGCTTATCACCCTGCGTGAGGCGCAAGATATCGCCCAAGAGCGAGAGCGAGCCCGCGATACAAAGGATGGGGGTGCGTGGCTCGCGCGCGGCGAGGACTAGGGCCTCGCGCGGCGACGCGGCCACCTCGACGCTCATGCCGTCGGGGACGAGCGCGCGCAGCGCGTCCGGGGAGGCGGTGCGCGGGCTCGACGATGCGGTGAGAATCAGGCGCCGTGCCCTCGGCGCCAGGGCCGCCAGCATTCCGCGCGCGTCCTTGTCGCGGAGCGCGCCGAACACGAGCGTGACCGACGTGTCGCCGAACCATTCGGTCAGAGAGCGCGCGAGGGCCTGCGCGCCCGCGGGATTGTGGGCGCCGTCGAGCACGACCACGCGGTCGCGCGCACGGAGAACCTCGAACCGGCCGGGCCAGCGAGCGCGGGCCAGGCCCTCGCGTGCGGCGGCGTCGCTCACGCCGAGCACGCGTGCGGCGGTCAGCGCGACGAGCGCGTTCGAGGGCTGATAGACGCCGAGCAGCGGCACCTCGAGCGCGTCGAGCCGCCAGTCCGGGCCCGCGCAGTCGAGAACCTGCGCCGTGCGATCACGCGAGCGCACGCGCACGCTCAGCTCGCGTCCTTCCATCAAGAGCGGCACGCCGACGGCGGCCGCGCGCGCGATCAACACGTCGGCCGCTTCGGGCGCCTGCGCCGCCGAGACGGCGACGCCAGTGCGGATGATGGCGGCCTTTTCGCCGGCGATGGCGGCGAGCGTCGGACCGAGAACCTCCTGGTGATCGAGGTCGATCCGCGCGAGCGCCGTCACGGCGGGGGCGCCGACGGTTGTCGCGTCGAGCCGGCCGCCCAGTCCGACTTCGAGCACGGCGACGTCGACCGCCTCGCGCGCGAAGTGATCGAGCGCCAGTGTGGTGCTCGCCTCGAACATCGTCGCATCCACGCGCGCGACGAGCGTGGCGATCGCATCGAACCCGTCGGCGACGTCGTCCTCGCCGATCGCCTCGCCGTTCACCCGAATTCGCTCACGGAACGACACGAGGTGCGGCGAGGTGTAGAGGCCCACGCGCCGGCCGTCGGCGCGCAGCATGGCGGCCAGCATGGCCGCCACCGAGCCCTTGCCGTTGGTGCCGCCCACCTGCGCGAGCCTGTAGCGGCGCTCCGGATTGCCGACCGCCTGCAGGAGCGTCTCGATGCGTTCGAGGCCCGGGCGCATTCCCGCGTGCTCGCCGCCGCGCAGGGCGAGCAGCCGGGCGAGCGCCTCGGCATAGGTCATGCGCGATCGAGCGGATCGTTCGGCTGGTCGGCGAAGAAGGCGAGCAGGCGGCGCAGCGTCTCCTTGAGATCGCGGCGCTCGACCACCAGATCCACCTGGCCGTGCTCGAGGAGGAACTCCGAGCGCTGGAACCCCTCCGGCAGCGGCTGACGGATCGTCTCGGCGATCACGCGCGGGCCCGCGAACCCGATGAGCGCGCGCGGCTCGGTGACGATGACGTCGCCGAGCATGGCGAAGGAGGCGGTGACGCCGCCCGTCGTCGGGTCCGTCAGCACGGACACGTACGGGAGCCCTGTTTCGGCCAGCCGCTCGAGCGCGGCCGAGGTCTTGGCCATCTGCATGAGCGAGAGAATGCCTTCCTGCATGCGCGCGCCGCCCGAGGCGGACACGATGATGACCGGCAGATGCTTGTCGATCGCGAGCTCGATGGCGCGCGTGAGCTTTTCGCCCACCACGGAGCCCATGCTGCCGCCGAGATAATCGAACTCGAAGACGCACAGCACGGTCGGAAACCCGCCGATGCGCGCGACGCCGGTGACGACCGCCTCTTCCAGCGTCGTCTTCTGCCGCGCGGCCTTCACGCGGTCGCGGTAACGCTTGGAGTCCTTGAAGTTGAGCGGATCGCCGGGCGTGAGGCCGGTCTGGCGCTCCTCGAAGCTGCCGGCATCGACGAGCAGGCCGATGCGCTCCCGCGAGCCGATCCGAAACGGGTAGCGACACTTCGGACAGACGCGGCCGCCGCGCTCCACCTCCGCGCGGTACACGATCTCCTTGCACGAGTCGCACTTGATCCACAGGCCTTCGGCGATGTTCACCTTCTTCGGTGTTCCCGCCGTCTCCTCGGGCTTGCGACGGAACCAGGCCATCAAGCACTCCTCAGCGGTGCCTTCAGGGAGGCGATGAGCTCGCCAACGCGCTCGGTCAGCGCCGCGGTTCCCGCATGCTGCTCGATCGCACGCACGATCGCCGAGCCGACCACGACGCCGTCAGCCACCCGGCCGATCGCCGCCGCGTGCTCGGGGGTGGAGACGCCGAACCCGACGCACAACGGCTTGGTCGTGACCAGACGCAGCGTCCGGACCTGGGCGTCGAGGTCTTTCGGCAGCTCGCGCCGCTCCCCGGTGACCCCGGTGAGCGAAACGACGTAGATGAAGCCGCGCGACAGACGCGCGATCGTCCGCACGCGCGCCGGCGTGGAGGTGGGCGCCACCATCTGCACCACGTCCAGACCCGCGGGCTCCGCTTCCGCGCGCAAGGGCTCCGACTCGTCGTAGGGCAGGTCGGGTACGATCACGCCGTCGGCGCCGGCATCGACCGCGGTGCGGGCGAAGCTCTTGAGGCCGAACGCGAGGATCGGGTTGTAATACGTCATCAGCGCGATCGGCACGCTGACCTGCGCGCGCAGCGTGGCGACCATCTCGAGCACGCGCGGCAGCGACGCGCCGGCGGCGAGCGCCCGCGCGCCGGCACGCTGGACCACCGGGCCGTCGGCAAGCGGATCGGAGAACGGCACGCCGAGCTCGATCACGTCGGCGCCCCGCCGTTCGGCCTCGGCGACGAGCCGCCGCGTCTCGGCCAGCGAGGGATCGCCAGCCATGACGTAGGCCACCAGCGCGCGCTCACCGCGGGCGCGCAAGCGGGCGAACGTGGCGTCGATCCTGTTTGTTGTAGCGGGTGCCGCGAGGCCGGCTCGCACCGTGGGTGGCCTGAGCGAGGTGCGCGCCGGCTTCACTTGATCTCCATACCGAGCGCGGTGGCGACGACGTGCACGTCTTTGTCGCCGCGCCCGGAGAGCCCGACCACGATGGTCTTCGAACGGGGCAGCGTTTTGGCCAGGCGCATCGCGTGGGCGACGGCATGCGCGGACTCCAGCGCCGGCATGATGCCTTCCAGCCGCGTGAGCGCCTGAAAGCCCTCCAGCGCTTCCTCGTCCGTGATCGACACGAACTCGAAGCGGCCGGTGTCCTTGTAGTAGGCGTGCTCGGGGCCGACGCCGGGATAGTCGAGGCCCGCCGAGATCGAGTGCGCGACAGCCACCTGCCCGTCGTCGCTCTGCAGCAAGTAGCTCATCGAGCCGTGCAACACGCCCACCGCCCCCGCGGTCATCGACGCGCCGTGCTTGCCGCTCGCAATGCCGCTGCCACCCGGCTCCACGCCGACGATTCGCACGCGCCGGTCGGCGATGAAGGGATGGAACAGACCGATGGCGTTGCTGCCGCCGCCCACGCACGCCACGACCACGTCCGGCAGCCGACCGATCGCGCGCTTGGCCTGGCTCTTGGCCTCTTTGCCGATGACCGTGTGGAAGTCACGCACCATCATCGGATACGGATGCGGTCCGAGCGCTGAGCCCAGCAGGTAGTATGTCGTGCGGACGTTGGTGACCCAGTCGCGCAGGGCTTCGTTCACGGCGTCCTTGAGCGTCTTGCTTCCCGACTCCACCGGCAGCACGCGCGCGCCGAGCAGGCGCATGCGGAACACGTTCAGCGCCTGGCGCGCGATGTCCTCGGCGCCCATGTAGACCTCGCACTCGAGCCCGAGCAGCGCCGCCGCCGTGGCGGTGGCGACGCCGTGCTGTCCCGCCCCGGTCTCGGCGATCACGCGGCGCTTGCCCATGCGCGCGGCGAGCAACGCCTGGCCGAGCACGTTGTTGATCTTGTGGGCGCCGGTATGGCAGAGGTCTTCGCGCTTGAGCCAGATGCGAGCGCCGCCGCAGTGCTCCGACAGCCGCGCGGCGAAGTAGAGCGGCGTCGGCCGGCCCGCGTAATCCGCGAACAGCCCGGCCAGGCGCCGCTGGAAGGCGCGATCGCGCCGGGCGGCGGCGTAGGCCTTCTCCAGCTCGATGAGCGGCGCCATCAGCGTCTCCGGCACGAAGCGCCCGCCGAAGCGCCCGAAATGGCCCTGGGCGTCGGGCAGCTGCGTCACCGCACGCTCTTGGCTTCGGCGATGAAGCGCCGCACCTTGTCGGGATCTTTCTTGCCCGGCCGCGCCTCCACGCCCGAGTTCACGTCGACGGCGTGCGGGCGCACGATGTCGACGGCCCGTGCGACGTTGTCGGGCGTGAGCCCACCCGAGAGGATCACGGCAGGCCGTCTGTCGGCAGGCGCCATGGCGCCCATCATGCGGATGCTCCGCCACTCGATCGGCTCGCGCGTCTCGCCGTCCTCGCTCCAGCGCGCCTGGCTATCGAACAGGACCGCGGAGGCGACCTTGTGCCACCACAGCGCGTTGATCCGTTCGCCGAGCTTGTATTCCGGCAGCCCTTCGATCGTCGTCGCCGGCGAAAGCTTGACGGTCTTGATGACCGGCACCGACATGCCATCCCACTCCTCGGGCTTCTCGTCGCCGTGCAGCTGAATCGCACGCAGCCGGCACGTCTCGACGACCGCCTTCGCGTGGGCGGGCGCGTGGTCCCAGAAAACGCCCACGGGCGTCACGAACGGCGGGAGCCAGCGCACGATCGGCGCGACCTGTTCGGGGGTCACGAAGCGCGGCGTCTTCTCCACGAAGATGAAGCCGAGCGCGTCGGCGCCCGCCTGCACGGCCATCCGCGCGTCGTCGAGATTGGTGATGCCGCAGATCTTCACGTGCGTCATGCCAGTCTCAACTCGCGGACTTTGGCGCCGACGTCCGGGGCCTTCACCAGCCCCTCGCCGACCAGCACGGCATGCGCGCCCGCTTCGATCACCCGCCGAACGTCGGTGCCGCTGAAGAAACCGCTCTCGCTCACGACCGTCGGTCCGGGCGGTATGTGAGGCAGTAGCGCCAGCGTCGTCTCGATGCGCGTCTCGAAGGTCGCGAGGTCGCGGTTGTTGATGCCGATGAGCCGTGCGCCCGCCGCGAGTGCCTTGTCGAGCTCGGCCGCGGTGTGGCATTCGACCAGCGCGGCGAGCCCGAGCCCCTTGGCCGCCGCCGCCAGATCGGACAGCAGCGAGGGCTCGAGGACGGCGACGATCAGCAGCACGGCATCGGCCCCGGCCGCGCGCGCCTCCCACAGCTGATACTCGTCGATCGTGAAGTCCTTGCGCAGCAGCGGCACGTCGACGGCGGCGCGCACGGCGGCGAGGTCGTCGAGGCTGCCGCGAAAGTACTTCGCGTCCGTGAGTACCGAGATCGCATCCACGCCGTGGCGCGCGTAGGTCGACGCGAGCGCCACGGGATCGAGGTCCTCCTTCAGCACGCCGCGCGACGGCGACGCGCGCTTGACCTCGGCCACCAGCCGGGCGCGGCCCGCCACCGGCGCCAGCGCCCGCTCGAAATCGCGCGGGGCGGCCAGGGTGGCGCACCGTACCTCGAGCATCCGGCGCGGCATCGCGCCCTTCTGCGCGGCGACCTCGCGCCGCTTGTGGCTGACGATCTCGTCGAGAATCGACATCGACCGCCGCTCAGAAGTCGCGGCGCTGCGCTCCGCGCCGCAGCGTCTCGAGCGGGACCGGCCGCAGCTGGTCGAGCACGTGATCGCGGATCGTACGCGGCGGCGGCAGGTCACGCACGATGCGCCCGCCTGCGAGCAGCGGCTTGAGCAGGGAATCCCAGGCGCCGTCGTGCGGCGCCCCGCGCCCGGCCGGCAGGACGACCGTGTCGAGCGTGCCCCGGCGTCGGAAGACGTCCTTGGCCCCGGACCATTTCCCGCGCTTGGCCATCGGCCGGCCCTCGATTTCCGTGATGTCGAGCGCGAAGCTCACGACGGGGGCGTTGGCGATCGACGTGCCCACGCCGTAGGCATCGACGACGGGATTGAGACGCAGGATCTCGTACTCGTCGATGCCGCCGGACGTGATGATCTTCACGTGATTGAAGCCGCGTAGATCGAGCTCCCAGCGGACCTCCTGCACGATTCGATAGAGGTCACCGCGACGCGAGGAGGGCGTGTCGAGCCGGACCGCGAACAGATCGTCGCCGAGCGCCTCGGCCACGCGGATCGCCTCGAACTTCTCGTCCTGCAGGGTGTCGATGAGCGCCACGCGGCGGATCTTGCGGTCGACGACGTCGTTGAATGCCTTCAGCGCCTCCACCGTGTCACCGATCATCAGCACCAGCGCGTGCGGGATGGTGCCGGTCGGATCGGCGTCGATCAGCTCGGCCGCCTTGGTCACGGCCACGCCGTCGCAGCCGCCGATGAACGCGTTGCGCTCGATCATCGGGGCGAGCGCCGGGTGCATGCGCCGCGCGCCGAAGGAGATCACCTGCCGCTCGCCCGCCGCCTTCTTGCACCGCGCGGCCTTGGTGGCGATGCCGGAGGCCTGACACAGCACGCCGAGCAGCGCCGTCTCGTACTGCGCCCAGTCGACATAGACGCCGTCCAGCGACATGATCGGCTGGTACGGCGCGAAGATCGTGCCCTCGTCCATCGCGTGCACGTCGACCGCGACGCCCTCGAGCAGCCCGGCCGCTTCCTCGATGCCGGCCAGCACCCCCCACTCCCAGTCCTCGGGCAGAGCCTTGAGGTACACCTCGGCCTTCACCCGCTTGCGGTCGCCCCGCGCCTTGAGGATCTGTACCGTGCGCTCGAAATAGACGTCGTACACCTCGCCGCGCTTGATCTCGGCGTCGGACGCGGTGTGGAACGGGCGTTTGCTGTCTTTGGGTGCCATCGGATCTGCTTGGAACGTGCGGTAAATACTCGCAGAACCGACGCAACGAGTCAACGAAACCCTCGCCGCGCGGGGCCGCGTGAGGCGGCCGCCGGCGGCTAGAGGTCGATGCCCTTCAGATAGGCGCGAAACGCGTCGGCCAGGTCAGGTCGCGCGAGCGCGAACTCGACGGTGGCCTTCAGGAAGCCGAGCTTGTCGCCGGTGTCGTAGCGCTTGCCCACGAACTCCACGGCGTACATCGGGCGGCGCCGGCGCAGCTCCCGCAGCCCGTCGGTGAGCTGGATCTCGCCGCGCTTGTCGGCGGCGGTCTCGGCGAGGATCGGGAACAGGTCGGGGGTCAGCACGTAGCGGCCGATGATGGCCAGATCGGAGGGCGCGTCCTCGGCGCGGGGCTTCTCGACGAGGTCGTCGATCTGCCAGACGTTGGCCCCCAGGTTGCGGCCGGCGATGACGCCGTACTGATGGATGCGCTCGCGCGGCACGCGCTCGACCGCGACCACCGGACCATCGTGGCGCTCGAACACGTCGAGCAGCTGGCGCATGCACGGCGACGGCGCGCCGCCGATGATGTCGTCGCCGAGGAACACGCCGAACGGCTCGTCGCCCACGAGCGGGCGCGCGACGAGGATGGCGTGGCCGAGGCCGAGCGGCTCCTTCTGGCGGACATACGAGACCGAGGCCAGCTCGGAGATCGTCTTGATCTGCGTGAGCTCCTCGACCTTGCCGCGGTCGTTGAGGTAGTACTCCAGCTCGAAGGCCGCGTCGAAGTGATCCTCGATCGCGCGCTTGCCACGGCCGGTGACGATGATGATCTCTTGCAGGCCCGAGGCCACCGCCTCCTCGACGACGTACTGGATCGTCGGCTTGTCGACGAGCGGGAGCATCTCCTTGGGCTGCGCCTTGGTCGCGGGAAGAAATCGCGTGCCGAGACCGGCTGCGGGAAAGACACCTTTGCGCACGCGCATGGGCTGGACTCCTCGATCAGACGCCGACCGCGGTGAGCCGCTCACGGTCGAACGTCGCTTTGATCCGACGTCGCAGGTCGTTTTCCACGTCGAGGCGGCGCGCGGCATCGACCCGAACCGTCAGTCGAAGCACCGCGTCGCCGCCGCTGAACCTCATAATACCCTGCACCGTCGGCGGGTCCAGCGCTGCACCGGTTTCGCGCGCCCACGCCTCGCCCGCCTCGCGCAGCGCGGCCAGCGCGCGGTCCACGTCGACGTCGCGCGGGACGCCGACCTCGACGATCGCGCGGCCCCAGCCGACGCTGAAGTTCGTGAACTCGGTCAGGGCGCCGTTGGGCACGATGCGGATCGCGCCGTCCTGCAGCCGGAGCTTCGTCACGCGCAGCCCGACCGACTCCACGGTGCCGGTGACGCCGCTGACCTGGATTACGTCCCCCACCGCCACGAGCCCCTCGAAGAGCAGGAAGATTCCCGTGAGCAGGTCGCGGATGAGCGCCTGAGCCCCGAGCCCGAGCACGACGCCGAGCACGCCGGCGGAGACGACGATGGCCTGCACGTCCACGCCGAGCTCGCGAAGGATCAGCACGACGACGACGAAGGCGAGCACCCAGCGCACGATGCTGGTGAGCAGCGAGCCCAGCGTGCGCGAGCGGGCGGTGTCGCGCTGATGCGTCGCGAGACGCCGCACGAGCCCGTCGATCAGGCGCTGGACGACGTGATAGCCGACGAGCAGCAGCAGCAGCGTGAGACCGACCGACAGCGCATGCATCACGCTCGGGCTCATCGAGCGCGTCCGCGCGCGACGCCCTCCAGCACCGCGATGATCGCCAGCACGCAGCCGGCCTGGATCAGGATCAGCGCCGCCTCGTGCTTGGTCGCGTCCTTGAGCAGCACGGCCGACAGCCCGAGCGTAGCCGCGATGAACAGGATCAGCAGCACCGTCTCGGTCCGCGTGAGCCCGAGCGACTCGAAGCGATGGTGGATGTGGTCCTTGGCCGTGTACGCGAGCCACTCACCGACGGAATGCACCTTGCCCGTGATGACGCGCACGGAGCCGACGAAGGCGATGTCGAACAGCGGGACGGCGAGGATCAGGACCGGCGTGAGGAGACCGATGAAGTCGTTCTCGGCCCACTCGCCCATCACGGCGAGCCCCGCCAGCGTGAAGCCGATGAACGAGGCGCCCGCGTCGCCGAGGAAGATCGTGGCGGGCCGACCGAAGCGGAAGTTGTAGGGCAAAAAGCCGAGGCAGGCCCCGACCAGCGGCGCAGCGAGAAACGTCAGATAGGGCTGGTTCGTCTGCAGCGCGGCCAGACTGAAGAAGAGCGCGGCGATCGCCCCGAGCCCGGCGGCGAGCCCGTCCATGCCGTCGAGAAACTGCAGCGCGTTGGTCACCGTCAGGAACCACAGCAGCGTGAGCACGAGATTCAGCGGCCACGATCCCGGCCACGACGCCGGCACGGTGTCGAGCACGACTCCGTACCCCATCGCCACCGCGACCGCCGCGATCTGCCCCGCGAGCTTCCAGCGCGCCGGGACGTCGAAGAGGTCGTCCAGCACGCCGACGGCGACGATGATCGTCGCGCCGACGGCCACGCCCTTGAGCTGGCGCGAAAAGCTGAAGTTGAACAGCACGGTCGCGGCGAATGCCGCATAGACGGCGGCGCCGCCGAGCAGCGGCGTGGCCACCACGTGCACCTTGCGCGCGGCCGGCGCGTCGAGCACGCCCCACCAGCGCGCCAGCGCGCGCACGACCGGCACACCGACGAGCGCCAGCGCGAAGGCGAGGGCGACGAGATAGGCCCAGCCGAGGCCCGACGCCCCGATCGCGCGGCGCACGGGAGGCAGGACGAGGACGACGAGGAATGCGAGCCGTGCCAGCGTCGCGCCGAGCGCCAACGGCGCCGTCTCCGGCAGCGTGAGCGCCACTGGCCGGCTCACCGGCGCCCCGCGCCGAGCACCGCCGCCACCGCCCCCGCGACGCGCTCGGCCTCGTCGTCCGCGAGCGCCGGATAGCAGGGAATCGAGAGCGACTCCGCCCAGAGCCGCTCGGCCTCCGGAAAACCCTCGAGGGCGCGCGCCCGGTGGGCCGGACGGAACACGGGGCGCCGGGCGACCACGCCGCGTGCGCCGAGTGCCTGCGCGACCGCGGCGGGATCCTCGTCGAGGCCGAGCACGAAGCGGTGATAGACGTGACGGCGGCCCGCGTCGGCCGGCACGCGCACCCGCACGCCCGCGAGCCGCGCGCGGTAGCCTGCCGCGAGCGCGCGGCGACGGGCGATGAACGCATCGAGCCGCGCGAGCTGGCTGCGCGCGAGCGCGGCGGCCATGTCCGTGAGCTTGGCGTTGGTTCGCGGCGCCAGCGTCTGATGCTCGTCGTAGTCGCGCCGCTCGCGCACGCGCGCGATAAGCGCGGACGGTCCCGCGACCGCCCCGCCCTCGCCCGCCGCGATCATCTTCGTGGCGTAGAACGAGCACACCGCCAGCGCGCCGGCGGACCCCGCGGGCCGGCCGCCGTCGAGCTCGGCGCCCAGCGCCTGCGCACAGTCTTCGATGACCGGGACCTCGAGCGCCGCAAACGGCTCGAGGTCGGCCGTCAGTCCGAAGGCGTGCGGCACGATGACCGCGCGGGTGCGCCACGTTCGCCGCGCGAGCGCGTCCTTGGCCGACAGCGAGTGCGTCGCGGGATCGGCGTCCACGAGCACCGGCGTCGCGCCGACCCGGCACACCGCGTGGTGGAGCGCGTCACACACATAAGTAGGGATGAGCACCTCGTCGCCCGGACCGACCTCGAGCGCGACAAGCGCCAGCTCGAGCGCCGCGGTGCCCGATGCGACGGCGGCCGCGTCCTGAACGCCCAGGCGCGCGGCGAGCTCGCGCTCGAAGGCCGCGACCTCGGGGCCTTGCGTGAGCTGGCCCGAGCGCACGACGCGCGCCACCCGCTCGGCGTCGTCGGGGGTGATCGACGGTCGGGAATGAGGGATCAAGCGACTAGAGGTTCAGGAGGAGCCGAATGCTTTGAAAGGCCTCGGCATATTTCACGCGCGCCTGAATGCCGCGGAAGTTGGCCGTCGACACGGCGAGCTCGAGGATCGACAGATCCTCGATGTTCGTCTTCGCGACCTGCGAGCGGTGCGCCTCGAGGCACGCGAGCTTCTTGTCGAGCACCTTCTCGATGTCGGTGAAGCAGTTGGGCGTGAAGTTGACGCTGGTCGGCCCCTCGTAGAAGAGGAAGTTCGGCACGTAGCGCGTCGCGGACAGCGTGCACTGCGCGAGGTTGCGATGGTCCTGGTGCGTGTCCTCGGGGAAGTTGACGAAGATCATGCGCGGCTCCGTCTCGCGAATCACCGCCTCGAGCCGCACGATCATCTCGCGATTGAGCGGGATCTCGGTGTCCTTGTAGTCGCCCCAGAACACCTCGCGGGCGCCGATGATCAGCGCCGAGTCCTGCTGCTCGCCCCGGCGCACGCTGCCGTCGCCGCCGAGCGAGCCGTCGGAGGCGACGAACAGGTACACGGCGTGCCCCCGCTCCGCGTACTTGGTCAGCATTCCGCCGCAGCCGAACTCGATGTCGTCGGGGTGGGCACCGATGGCGAGGACGTTCACTCAGGGCTCCTCGGTCCAGGCGTCGCCGCCGCGGAGGATCGCAAGGCTCGCATCGCCGTGCATCAATAATAGATCGAGCCCCGACAAAAACGGCACGAAATCACCGTGTTGCTGAGCATAGACGGGGTGGGAATAGGCCTGGTACAGCACCCGGATGCCGGCCTCGGCGAAGCGCTTGGTATCCATATATCTGGCGCCGTGGCCGCCCGCCAGGTAGGTATCGGCACCGAGCGCCTGGCAGAGCGCGACGAGGCGGCGCGTGGGGTCGCAATCGTCGACCGGGATCGTCGAGGCCAGCCGCGCCGGGGTCGTTACACCGACGGCGCGCGCGAGGATTTCCGCGCTCGCCACCGCCGCCGGCGCCAGACGCTCCCATGGTTCCGCGTACAGACGGGCGAGCGCCTCTCGGGTCGACGACCAGTACGGCGCCGCGCCGTACGCCGCTTCGATCACGCGCAGATGTCGCGAGGGCCACGGCTGCTCGACGTCGATGGCCACCTCGGAGATGCGCGTCCCCAGACGCGCGCGCACGGGCACCGTCAGCCACCGCGCGCCGTCCGACGTCTTGATGCGGTTGCGGTTTTGCCAGCCGTTCTTCTCGTACTGCACGGTATCGAGAAAGACGAAGAGATCGGCGGCCGCCCACTTCGCGAGATAGCCGAGCCACGGCAGGTACTGCGGCTGGTGGATGGCGATCTTCACGACGCTTTCACGAACACGGGATTGCTCAACAGGCGCGCTCCCGCGGCGCGGGCTTCGAGGCGGAAGACGGCCGGGCGGCCGTCCCAAGCCTCGCGATGAATCGAGCGCAGCGGCGTGGTACCGCTCCACGTCGCCACGATGGACCCGTTGCGAATGAGCGTCACGCGCACGTCGGTGGGCCGCGCGTCGGGCGTGCCCACGCCGACCGTGACCTCCACCGGCGCGCCGGCAGTCGCGCGCAGCGTTTGGCCGGAGATCGCGGAGCTGCCGCCGGCGGTGGCGGCGAACTCGGTCAGCGCCAGGCCGGTCTCGCGGCCGCGCTGCAGCGCGTACATCCGACCCGCGCGCAGCGCCTCGAGCACGGCGGCCTCCGACCGTTCCCGCACGAGGAACACCGTCTGGATCGGCCCGACGCGCTTGCCGGCGCTCTGCTCGTGGAATGCCGCCTCGGCCAATGCCCACGGCACGCGCGTGCGCTCGCCGGTGGCGTATTCCGCGAGCATCCGGTCCCACGTCTCGCCCGGCCGCTCGATGCGGGTCGTGTCCTCGTAGACCGCCCCGAACGCCGTGTAGCCGAACGTCTTCAAAAGATCGTCGGGATACGGCTCCGTTGCCCACGACACCTGCACGGGGCCCACCGCCTGCGCGCCGAAGTCTCTCGTCTCGGGCAAGGACCACACGCTGACGCCGCCCGTCCGCTCGACGTAGTCGATCAGATCCTGATATGGGGCGCTGCCGGCATCGGCCCACGGCGGATGCACGGGCTCGGTGAACGGCCATGCCCGCACGAGCGTCGTCGCGGCGACCGCACAGAGCACAAGGCCGGGCAACCACGCGCGACGCGATTCCACCACGACCGCGCGTCCCACCGGGCGCCGCCGCGTTCGGCGCCACGAGAGCAGCAGCACGCCGGGCACGGCGAGAAGAACGGGCACGAGGTCGAGCACCGTCTGCCAGCCTCTGACGCCGGCCGCATCGTTGCCGGTGACCGGCAGTGCCGCGAGGCCGGCGCGATCGAGTCCCCAGACCAGCAGGTTCTTCTGCGTGTTGTGCAGCGTCAGCGCGAGCGACAGCGGCGAGCCGGTCCAGAAATAGTGCGGCATCACCTCGACGCCGGGCACGATGAGCACGCGCGGACGGGCGGCCCGCGCCTGCGCCACGCGCGCGAAGTACTCGTCGAGGCGCCCCTGCACCGAGCGCGACTCGTACGCCACGCGCGTGAGCGCGTGGAAGGGCGGCAGGCTGTATTCCACGCGATTGAGGTAGTTCTCCGTCAGCAGCACGGCGCCGAGCCCTTGACCCTCGGCCACGTCGACGAGCTCCTCGAGGGCCAATGCACCGGTCGAGAGATCCGAGTGCACGTGCACGATCGCGGGCAATCGCTCGTAGGCGTCGGCGCCCCACGCGGATGTCACCGCCGTGGCGCCCGCGACCCATGCGAGCGTGACGGCGACGATGATCGCGCCTGTGCGGCGCCTCACCTCGGCAGGCCCTTGGCACGCGTCAGCTCGTCGTAGACCGCGCGCATCGCGGCGTGCGCGACGTCGGTCGAAAACGCTTCGGCGCGCGCGGCGCCGGCGGCGCCGAGCTTCCGGCATAGCGCCGGATCGCGCGCCAGCTCGACGAGCGCCGCGGCGAGCGCGAGCGGATCATCGGGCCGCACCAACCATCCCGTCTCGCCGTCCGCGACGACGGCCGGAATGCCGCCGACGGCGGCGCCGACGACCGGCAGGCCGAGCGCCATGGCCTCGACGATCGCCCGGCCCATGCCCTCGTTGCGCGAGGGCGCCGCGAGCACGTCCGCGGCGGCGAGCCCGCCGGCGACGTCGGCGGTGACCCCCGTGATGAGCACGCGGCCCCCCACGCCCGCGGCGCTCGCGGCGCGCTCGAGCCGAGGACGCTGCGGCCCGTCGCCGATGAGCACCAGACGGGCGGACGGCACGGCGTCGGCCAGCGGTCCCAGCGCCGTCACCAGCACGTCGAAGCCTTTGATCGGCACGAGCCGTCCCAATCCGGCAACGACGAACGCGTCCGCCGGCAATCCGAGCCGCGCGCGGGCGAGGTCGCGGCGCGGCGCGCCGGCGCGCAATGCCGCCGTCGGCACGCCGCTCGGGACCGTCCGGTACTGCGCGCGGCGCCCGATACGGCGCGCGAGATGCTCGTCCGCGCCGCGGTCGGTGAGAGTCACGATGCGATCGGTCCACCGGGCGGCGAGGCGCTCGAGCCCGACGTACAGAGCGGTGCGGCGGGCACCGTAGTAGCCGTAGAAGATGTGGCCATGCGGCTGGTGGATCACCGCCGGCACACCGACGAGCCGCGCGGCCAACCGACCGACGAACCCCGCCTTGGAGGTGTGCGTGTGGACGATGGCTGGGCGCTGTTCGCGTATCAGGCGGCACAGATGAACCAGCGCCGAGATATCGCGCGGCCCGACCTCCCGGCCGAGCGCCGGCACATCGAGCACGCGCACCCCGCGGCGACGCGCATCGTCCACGCTTGCCGCGTCGGACGCGGCGATTCCCACGGCCAGCGGCCCCGCATACCCCGCCGTCTCGAGCGCGGCCATCGTCGCAACGGTGTTTTCTGCCGAGCCGCCGAGGGTCAGCCGGGTGATGACGTGCAGCGTGCGCACGCTCACGTCGTCCTCCGCCGCGCGTAGACCTCGAGCGAGGGACCGAGCAGCCAGCGACCACGCGACACCGCCGCCGCAGCCACCGAGATCCGCTCGACGAGAGCGCCGAGCGCGCGTCCCACGCGGCCGTCGGGCACGCCCGCGAGGCCGGAGTTGATCACGTCCACGACATCGAAGCCGGCGCCGTTCACGAGCCGCATCAGCGCGCGACGTCCGAAGCCGAACACGTGCAGGATCGGAAAGCTGTCGAGCCCGCGCAACCGCGCGAGCGGGCCGAGCCTGGCCAGCAGTCTGGCCGCGCTCGCGTGCACGGGGCCGTTGGGCACGCGCAGCACGAGGAGCCCGCCGGGACGGAGCACGCGCGCCGCCTCCTGGAGCGTGCGCCGGGCCGCTGTCGTGTGATCGAGCACGTTCACCAGCGTGATCGCGTCGAGCGCGCCGTCGCCGAATGGTAGGGCGGTGGCGTCGGCCTGCGCGACCAGCGCTCCCGTCGACCGCGCCGCAACGCAGGCGGCGTGTGACAGATCGGTGCCGATCCCGCGCCAGCCGTTGGCGCGGGCCGCTTTCAGCAAGTGGCCGCCGCCGCATCCGATGTCGAGGAGGCCACCCGGCACGGCATGACGCCGGGCATGCGTGAGGACGCCGCCGAGCATCTCGCGGCGCGACGCGCCGATGCGCGCGGGCGCGAACGTCCGCGGGTACGCGGTCTCGTAGCGCAGCCGCAGATCGCCGTCGCTGGGCATCGAGGCGAGTGCTCGCGTGCCGCACTCGGCGCAGTGCCAGTAGCGCAGACCGCGGTAGACGAATCGCGGGGCGCCGAGCGGCGCGCCACACGCCTCGCACGTCACGGCCGACGGCGGTGTCACAGCACTGGCGACGAGCCGCCTCAGCGCGACCTCCAGCGAGGAAACGGCGCGCGCCCAGTCGTAGTGGCGCTCGGCGTGCGCGCGCGCGGCATGTCGCAGCCGGTCGATCGCGCCCGGGTCGCGATCGGCCCGCTCGAAGAACGCACCGACGCGCTCGGCGATGGCCTCGGGTGTGGCGGCCTCGAACACGAGCGAGGGATCCAGTGGATCGAGCAGCTCCGGCGTGGCGCCCACGGGCGTGCCGAGCACGGGCGTCCCGCACGCCAGCGCCTCGGCGGTGACCAGACCGAAGCCCTCGAGCTCCCGCGTGGGCAGCACGAAGCAATCCGCCGCCTGGTAATAGAGGGGCAGGTCGGCGTCGGGCACGAAGCCGAGGAAGCGCACCTGGCTGGCGATTCCCAGCGACGTCGCCAGCGCCTCGAGCTCGGCGCGCATCGAGCCGGCGCCCGCGACGAGCAGCTCCGCATCGGCGTGGCGCGACAGCACGCGCGGCATCGCGCGCAGCAGCGTGTCCACGCCCACGCGTGCCTCGAGATTCCGCACGGTCAGCAGCAGCGGCGCCTCCTTGGAGAGCCCGAGCCGCGCGCGCACGACCGCGCGGTCGTCGGCGGGCCGAAACCGCTGCAGATCGGCGCCACCCGGGATCTTCACGAGGCGCTCGGCGGCGATCCCATAGAGCTGCCAGAGCTGGTGCGCGGAGTAGTCGCTGAGCACCTGGATCCGCGCGGCGCGCCGCAGGCACGCGCGCTCGATCGCCCACAGGCCCGTGGCGCCCACCCGGCCGGCCACGCCGCCGAGATGATGACGGCTCATCCGCTCGCGCGAGCGATACTCGAGCGGCGCCGGCGAGAGAAACGTGTAGAGGACCGGCAGCCGGCGTGCGGCGGCGAGGCCGAGCACGCCGTAGCCCGCGAGCGGCTGGTACACGTTCAGGACGTCGAACGAGGCGCCTTCCAGCAGCTCGCGCGCCACGCGCCGCACGGCGAAGACCGCGTCGCGGAAGAATCCGAGCGTCGTGTGCCGGCCGGCGCCGAACAGCACGACCCGCACGCCGTCCCGCTCGTGCGCCCCGCCGCGGGCACCCTGGGGGGCGCGAGCCAGCACAGTCACCGCGTGACCGCGCCGCGCCAGCCCGCGCGCGTGCTCCCAGAGGACGCGCTCGCCGCCGCCGCCGGCGGCCAGCGGCGACACGTCGGAGACCATCAGGATGCGCAGGACGCTCACGACAATCGCCATGCCGTCTGCGCGTCCAGGTACTCGCGCATCCACAGCTCGAGCAATGTGAGCGTCCACAGCCGATCGCCGTGCGTGCGGCGGCCCGACAGATGCTCGCTGACGAGCCGCGCCACGACGTCCGGGCGCCACAATCCACGCGCCCGCACGCGGTCCGCCGCCAGCGCGTCCTCGAGCACGTGACGCAGGTCGGTACGCAGCCATCGACTGAGCGGGATCATGAATCCCTGCTTGCGGCGGCGCACGATCTCGGCCGGCAGCACGTCGGCGAACGCGGACTTGAGCAGCGCCTTGAGGGACCACCCGGCGAGCTTGGTGGCCGGCGCGATGCCCAGGCTCCACTCGATGAGCCGGTGGTCGCAGAACGGCGCGCGCAGCTCGAGCGAGCGCGCCATGCTCATGCGATCGGCCATCGTCAGCAGATCGTCCGGCAGGTACGTCGTGAGATCGATGCGCCAGGCGCCGTCGACCGCGTCGTCGTGACCACGCGCCGCCCACGCGGTGCGATGCGCCGCCTCGACGTCGCCGTCGAACGCGCGGGTGAGCGTCGGCGTGGCGAGCGCGGCGAGCGCCGGCGCGTCAAAGAAGCGCGTCCAGCCGATGTAGCGCTCGGGCATCGCACGACGCGCGCCGTCGGCGAAGCGGCGTGCCCAGTCGCCGACGTTACGGCTGTTGGCCGATTCCGGCGCCAGCCGCGCGAGCGCCTCGGGCGCCGCGCGCAGCACGCGCGGCAGCCGGGTCCACGCCTCTGCGAGCCGCACGCCGAGGTAGCGCGGGTAGCCGCCGAACACCTCGTCGCCGCCGATGCCGGACAGCGCGACCTTGAGATGGCGCGCCGTCGATTCCGCGACGGCCAGCGTGGCCAGCGCGGAGGAGTCCGCGAACGGCTCGTCCAGCGCGCGGACGACGGCGCTGGCGAGGTCGGCGGCCTTCGGCTCGAGCAGGTCCTCGTGGTGCTCGGTCTCGAAGCGGCGCGCGACCACGCGGGCATACGGCAGCTCGTCGTGCGACGCGTCGGCGCCGAAGCCGACGGAAAACGTCGCGAGCCGGGCGACGTTCAGCTCCCGCATGCAGGCGACGATCACGCTCGAGTCGATGCCGCCGCTGAGAAACACGCCGAGCGGCACGTCGGCCTCCAGGCGCACGCGCACGGCTTCGCGGACGTGGGCGCGTACTCGCTCGCGCAGCTCGCCCGCCGATGCCGAGACGGTCGACCGCGTCGCGCCGGCCGGCAGGGACCAGTAGCGCCGCAGCGCGAGCGCACCGTCGGCCAGCGTCGCGACGTGGGCCGGCGGCAGCTTCGCCACGCCGTCGAAGATCGAGCGCGCGGCCGGCGTGTAGCCGAACGCCGCGTAATGCTCCAGCGCGACCGGATCGAGCGCGCGCCTCACCGCGGGGTGGCGCAGCAACGCCTTGGGCTCCGAGGCGAACACGAGCAGGCCGTCGCGATGCCAGTAGTAGAGCGGCTTCTTGCCGAGACGATCGCGCGCGAGCAGCAGGCGGCGCCGGTGCTTATCCCAGATCGCGAACGCGAACATGCCGCGCAGGTGCTCCAGGCACGCGTCGCCCCAATGCTCCCACGCGCGCAGCAGCACCTCGGTGTCGCTCTGCGTCGCGAAGCGCCGCCCGCGCGCCGTCAGCTCGGCGCGAACGTCACGATAGTTGTAGATTTCGCCATTGAAGACCAGCGTCGCCGTGCCGTCGTCCGTCGTCATCGGCTGGCGGCCGGTCACGAGATCGATGATCGACAGCCGCGTCATCCCGAGCGCCGCTTCGCGATCGAGGTGGCGGCCCGTGTCGTCGGGACCGCGATGCTCGAGTGCGCGCAGCATCACATCGAGCACGTCCCGGCCGCCGCCGCGCGCGCCCACCCACCCCGCGATTCCGCACATCAGCGCGCCGCCGCCACCGCCGCGCCCGCGACGGTCTGCAGGAGATCGAGCACGCGCGCCGCCGTGCGGTCGGTGGCGAAGTCGGCCGCGCGCGCTCGCCCGCGACAGCGCAGGCCGTGACGGTGCTCGGGCTCGCGCAGCACCCGTGCGAGCGTGGCCGCCAGCGCCCCCTCGGCGCCGATGTCGACGACGGCCGCGCCGGCGCCCGCCACCTCCGGCAGCGCGCCACGATCGGAGACGATCACGGGCGCCCCGCACGCCATCGCCTCGACCGCGGGCAGCCCGAAGCCCTCGTCGAGCGAGGGCAGCACGAACGCCGCGCATGCGCTGTAGAGGGCCGGGAGATCGGCGTCGTCGATCCGACCGGGGAACGCGACGCTCGCCATCACGTCGAGGTCGCGCGCGAGCGCCTCGAGCCCCGGCCGTCGCTCGGCGTCGCCGCCCGCCAGCACCAGGCGGTGCGTCGCCCGCAGCGTTGCCGGCAGCGAAGCCCAGGCGCGCAGCAAGCCCGCCACGTTCTTGTGAGGCATGAAGTTGCCGACGAAGAGGACGTAGGAGGGGCCGAGCTGATAGCGAGCGCGCGCCTCGTCGGTCAGCGGCGTGGGAACGAATTCCTCGCCGACACCCACGCCGATCGTCGTCACCTTCGCCGGGTCCACCTCCAGGCGCTCGACGATCGCGCGCCGCGAGTGCTCGGAGTCGGCGACGATCGCGCGCGCGCGGCGCGCATAACATCGCGCCGCGGCGGCCAGCACGGCATCGCGCAGCGACCGGCGCCCGCCGTAGCCGATGAAGTAGAGGTCGTGGATGGTGAGCACCACGGGGCACGGCGCGGCCAGCGGCCCCTTGTAGTAGGGCGAGAGAAACACCTCGGCGCCGTCGCGCGCGAGGGCGCGTGGAAGCGCGATCTGCTCCCACCAGCGCGTGCCCGCCGACATCAGCCGCGTCAGGCTCACGCCCGGCGGCGTCTCGGTCAGCGCCGTTCGCGCGTCGCCGTACACCGTACAACGCCAGCCGCGCGCGGACGCCGCGCGGAGCACCTCGCGCACGTATCGGCCGATCCCGGTGCGCATGCCGTCGACCAGCTCGCGCCCATCGATGCCGAGCCGCATCAGGCTCGCCGCCGGGCGCGGAAGATCATCTCGCAGGCGCCGACGTATCGGACGTCGAGCACGTCGAAGCCATGACGCGCAAGGCTGGCACTCAGACCTTCGCGTGTGTAGTGCGTGATGTGCTCGTCGGCGTAGGCGCCGGGCAGGACCTTGCCGTAGATCCATTCGATCACCCACCACAGCCGGCGTCCGTAGTCGGGCGTGCCGGCGATGAGCGTGCCGCCGGGGCGCAGCACGCGCGCGGCCTCGGCCAGGTGGTCCTCCGCATTCGGGACGTGCTCGATCACCTCGGATGTGATCAACGTGCCGACGCTGCCCGTGCGCAGCGGCAGGCCATCGCCGCTGGCCTGCGTGACGCGCTCGTGGCGCGGGCGCAGCCAGCGCAGCTTGCTCAGCCGAATGTCGATGCCGAGCGCCTTGGGCAGGTCGACGATGATGCGGCTCGAACCGCACCCGACGTCGACCACGGGCTCGGCGTTGACCCAGGCGCCGATGATGTCATGCCGCGTCCGCTGCCAGTAGCGCTGGAGCCAGATCGGGCTGTCGAACGCGCGCCAGTCGTAGTCGGCGGCGCCCACCGAGTTGCGCAGCTGCCACATGCGCACGAGCGTTCGCGCCAGCGCCCAGCCGAACTTCACCAGCCGCGCGTGCGATCGGCCCGAGCCGCGCGCCATGTAGCGGAAGGGCACCTCGGCCACACGCCAGCCCTCGGCGTGCACACGGATCAGCAGCTCCTCCAGGAAATCGAAGTCGCGGGCCTCGGGACGGATGCCCTCGAGCGCGTCGCGGCGATACATGCGGAAACCGCTCGACAGATCCCGAAGCGGCAGCGCCAGCACCCGCGCATAGGTCCAGTTCAGGGCGACGCTGAGGAGCCGACGCAGCGCCTCCATGTCGGCGCGCCCCCCGGGGACGTAGCGGGAGGCGATCAACATCTCGGCCTCATGTCGGCGCTTCCACAGCTCCTGCACGAACACGGGACGGTGCGAGAGGTCCGCGTCCATGGTCAGGATCCAGGGCGCGGTCGTGGCGGCGAACCCCGCCAGCAGGCCGCCGCCGTACCCGCGCTCGATTTGCTGCACGACGCGCGCGCCGCGGCGAGCGGCCGCCTCGCGCGTGCCGTCGGTCGAGCCGCCGTCGGCCACGACGATCTCGGACGTCACCCCGAGATCCTCCAGGACCTCGCGCAGCGCGGGCAGCAGCAGCTCGAGATTCTCGCGCTCATTGAGCGCCGGAATGACGACGGCCAATTCGGGAGCGCTCACGGGCGAGCTCCTTGCGCCGCGCCGTTCGGGGACTCGCGCAGCCGCCGGGCGAGCAGCCACGCCAGGAGCGCGAGGCCGACCGTCTTGCCCGTCAGCAGCAACGACGGCAGGCCGGTGTGAAAGGGCGGGAACCGGTCGAGTGAGTAGCGTGCGCCGATCAGGATGGCGGCGGCCGCAAGCATCACCGTGCCGTACGCCTTCGTCTCCGGGGTAAGCACCAGCAGGACCAGTGGCAGCAGCAGCGCCACCATGTGATGGTCCTCGGTCACCGGGGAGACCAGCGTCACCGCGGCGACCGTGAGCCCGAACGCCCAGTCGAAGGCGGGCGTGTCGGCGGCGATGGGGCGGCGTCGGAGCGCGCGCACGACGGCCAGCGTGATGGCGGCGGCCAATGCGAGGCTCAGCCACTCGACCCGTTCGAAGCCGACGACGCCGTCGACGAGCCGATGGATCGCGGCGTGGGGCGCATAGTTCAGCGACCAGGCGTGGAAGTACGTCGGCAGGTTCACGACGTAATCGAGATAGCGGACGTACCCGGTGAGCCCGACGGTGGCGACGCCGACGGCGAGACCGATCGCGCTGACGAGCCCGGCGCGCGCGGCCACCATCCACTGCCCGAGCAGTGCCATGAGCACGATCACCAGCGCGAACTGCGGCTTGACGTGTGGCAGCAGACCGAGCGCGATGCCCGCGAGCCACGGACGTGCCGTCGCCGTCGCGAACCAGCCGAGCGTCAGGAGCCCCAGCACGACGACGTTCGCCTGACCGAGGAACAGGTTCTCGATGAGCGGATGGAACGTCAGCGTGACCGCGAGTGCCGCGGTCAGGCGCCACGGATCGGCGGGGCGCCGCCGAAACACGAGCAGCGCGCAGAGCACGAGCACGAGCTGGCCGAGCGCGAGCCACGTCACGGCGGACATCGGAAACGCCATCGCCGTCCACGGACGCATGGCGACGTAGAACAGCGGCGGATAGTTCCCGGGGCCGCCGGCCCGGCGGAGTCCGAGCTGTGCGTCGAGGGGCGCCACCGCGGCCGGATCGAATGCGTCCCCGCCGTCGGCGACGACGCGCATGTAGACGTAATAGTGCGCGAAGTCGATGAACTCCGAGTCGAAGGCCATGCGCGCGACGTCGACCGCATAGCGCGCGACGAGGACGGCGACGATCAATGCCAGCACGCCCGCTCCCACGAGCCGCGCGCGTGGCGCCGCGGCGACGTCGGCTCGGCAGGCGTCGCTGGCCTGGGCCCGCGCGGCCAGCGGGTCCGAGCCGGTGAACCGTGCGGCCACACCGAGGGCCGCGGAGCGCACACGCAGCTCGACCGAGGCGAGCGCCGCGGCCACGGCGCCGCCCCATCCCACGAAGTGCTTGTCGAAGTAGGCGACCCGGCTCAGATATGCGTGGCGCAGCATCCGCGCCGGGCTCTTGGCGGTCGACGCGCCCCAGTGGTGAACGGCGACGGCATCCGGCACGTAGCGCAGGCGGAAGCCCGCGGCCGACAGTCGCGCACACAGGTCGACGTCTTCCATGTACATGAAGAAGCGCTCGTCGAATCCCTCCACCGTCTCGAACGCCTTGCGGCGCGCGAGGACGCACGCGGCCCCGCCCCACGCCACGTCGTGAGCCGACGCGTGGCGGCGCAGGGTGCGGCGAAGCAGCGCGCGCTTGAGGGCGGCCGAGCGATAGAGCGCGTAGCGCACCGAGGACGCGAACAGGACGTCGCCGGTGGCGCTCCACGGCGTCGGCAAGGTCTCGTGCACCGAGGGTTGCAGCGTGCCGTCGGCATTGGTGAGTCGCGCGAAGACGGCGCCGAGCGTGGGATCGTTGTCGAGCGCCTCGAGCAGCGTCGGCAGCGCGCGGGGCGCGAGCTCGCAGTCACTGTTGAGCAGCAGGATGGCGCGGCCGGTCCCGGCCGCGGCGCCCGCGTTGCACGCTCGCCCGAATCCGACGTTGTCCGCGCTCTGGATCAGGCGCGCGCGCGGGAACTTGTCCGCGACCATCGCCTGCGACCCATCGGTCGAGCCGTTGTCGACGACGATCGTTTCTACGCGCAGCCCTTCCGCGGCGCCCTCGAGCGCGGCCAGGCAGCGCGCGAGGTGCTCGCGGGTGTTCCAGGACACGATCACCACCGTGACGTCCATTCCGGCTGGGGGCCCCGACATGGCCCCCAGATCCCCAGCGCTCGGCCGCGCCCCGGCCAAGCCGTCGCCCGCCTCGGGATCGCCGGGACGATGTTTCATCGAGCCCGCCGCTCGGTGAGCGCATCGTCGTAGACCGCGAGGATGCGCGCGACGTACCGCTCGATCGTGAACTCGGCCGCCACGCGCGCAACGCCCGCCGCGCCGAGCCGCGCTCTCAGATTTGCGTCTGCCGCGAGCGTGCCGATGGCGCGCTCGAGCGCCGCGGGATCACGCGGGGGGACGAGAATCCCTTCGAGGCCGTCACGCACGATTTCGGGCGTGCCGCCGCTGTCGGTGGCGACGATCGCCGTGCCGGACGCCATCGCCTCGAAGAGGACCCGGCCACACGGCTCGGCGTCCGAGGCCAGGACGAGCACGTCGAGCCCCCGCATCACGGCGGGAACGTCGCGGCGGTAGCCGACGAAGCGGATGCGATCCTCGCGGCCGGCGTCCTTCACGACGCGGCGGAGCGTATCGGCGCGCCAGGCGTCCTCGTCGAACAGCGGGTCACCGACAATGGCGAAGTGCGCGTCGAGCCCGGCCGCGAGCAGCCGGAGCGCGGCCTCGATGACGTGCTCGTGGCCCTTGCCGAGCCCGATGCGTCCGACGATGCCGACGAGCGGCGCCGAATCGGCAATGCCGAGCTCGCGTCGAAACGGAGCGCGCGGTACGCCGGAATGGAACTCGCGCGTGTCGACCGCGTTGACGATCGTCAGCGACCGGTCCCAGCCGCGGCTGCCCGCGAACCGACGCCGGATCGCGTCCGCGTTGCAGACGATGCGCGTCGCCAGGGGCGCCAGTGCGCGGTCGACGTCCCACATGTCGCCGGCGAGGAGATTGCGGGCGTGCCAGATCACGGGCACACCCGTCAGCCGCCCCGCGAGCGCCGCGGGCACGTTCGTCTGCGGCCCATTCGCGTGCAGCAGGTCGATGCGATGGGCGCGCACCAGACGCACGAGGTGCCAAACCGCGCCGAGCACGCCGGCGACGCGCCGCAGCGGTACGAAGGCCAGCGGCAGGATCGGCACGCCATCGACGCTGAGCGCCGACGGAAACGCCCCGCGCGACGGGCCGGCGAAGCGCGGCTGCACGCGGGCGCGGTCGAGATGACGCAGCAGGAGTCGCAGGCTCGTCTCGGCGCCGCTGAGCTCGGCAACGTGATGGAGATAGAGGACGTTAGCCGGCACGACGCTCCCGTCCGCCGCGGGACGCGGCACGCGCCAGCACCCGCTCGTAGTGGTCGGCGACGCGGTCCCATGCGTAGCAGTCCGCCGCGCGCCGGCGCCCGGCCTCACCAAGCTCACGCCGTCGGGCGCCGTCGTGCGCCAGCGCGGCGATCGCATCGCCGAAGGCGCGCGGATCGCCGGGTGGCACCAGCAGGCCGGCGTCGCCGACGACTTCGGGCAGCGCCGTCGAGCGCACGGTGACGACGGCGCGGCCATGGCTCATCGCTTGCGCCACCACGAGCCCGAACGTCTCGTAGGTCGAGTGAAACGCGAACAGGTCGCAAGCCTCGAAGTAGCTCGCGAGGGCTTCGCGCGGGATGTAGCCGGCGAAGCGCACGTGCTTGTCGATCCCGAGCTCCGCGGCCAGCGCGCGCAGCGCCGGCTCCTCCGGGCCGGTGCCGCCGATCACCAGCGTGACCGGCGCGCCGACGTCGAGACAGCGCCGCAGCGCGTGCAGCAGCGCGTCCACGCGCTTTTCCGGCGCCAGCCGCTGCAGCGCGAAGACGAGGCAGTCGCCGGACGATACCTCCAACGCCGCGCGGACGGCCGCGCCGTCGCCGGTCGGCGCTGGGACCTCGACACCGTTGACGACCACCTCGCCGCGGCCGCGGCCCGCGCGGTAGATCGCATCACGGCAATACTGCGACACGTAGGTCGTCTCGCTCACCAGCGCGATCAGCGCCCGCTGCCAACAGCGCCACAGCGGCGGCACGCCGGGGCCCGGCACGTCACGGCCGTTCATCGTCAGCACCGTCGGCACGCCGAGCACGCGCTCGGCGACGACGCCGGCGAGGCCCGTCGGCATCGCGTAGTGCACGTTGAGGACGTCGGGACGGCTCGCGGCAATCGCGCGACGGATCGCGCCCACCGCCGACAGCGAGAACGGCGGCATGGCGCCGCTGGTGACGCGATGGCCGCGCACACGCATCAGCGTCACGCGATCCTCGTAGCGCTCGACCGGGAAGTTCACCAGCGTGTCGTATTCCGTCGAGCCGTGATCGCGCCGTAGCGACGGGGCCAGCACCGGGGTGACCAGCCGAATCTCGTGGCGTCGCGCGAGCCGGCGGTAGACCTCGAGCACCACCAGCTCCGCTCCGCCGACGACGGGCAGGAACGTGGGCGTGAGCACGAGGATCTTCACGCGAGCACCCGCCGATAGACGTCGCGCATCTCTTCGGCAATCGCCGGCCATGCCAGCCGCGCGGCGAGCTTCTGGGCGCCGTCGGCCAGGCGCGCGCGCTGGGCCGGCGAATCGAGCAAGACGCCAAGGCGGACGGCGAGCGCCGTGGGATCCCGCGGCGGCACGAGGGCGATGTTGTCACCATCACGCAGATACGCCGAGGGCAGCGCCGCCGTCGTGCTGACGACCGGCAGCCCGTGCGCGACGCCCGCGATCAGGCTGCCGCGACGAATCGAGGCGCCGCCATCGAACGGCGCGACGAAGACGTCGGCCACGGCGAGGATGCGGGAGACCTCGTCGTCCGCGCGACGGCCGGTCCACGTCACCGCGCGCGCCACGCCGAGCTGGACCGCGAGCGCCTCGAGGTCGGAGCGATACGCGCGGTCGGTCTCGCGCGTGTCGCCGACCACGACCAGCCGCGTCTCCGGGCGCGTCGTGCGCACGATCGCGAGCGCTTCCAGCAGGGTCTCCATGCCCTTGCCGGGATAGACGAGCCCGAAGTGCACGAGCAGCGGGGCGCGGGGCGGGGCCCCGATCGAGGCGCGCGTCGCAGCCGGATCGCCCGGCGGCGCGATCGCGATGTTCGAGCCGATCGGGATTTCCGTCAGTCGGCGCGCCGTCCAGGGCAGCCGGCGGCGCACCATCGCGCTGACCTCCTCGTTGGCGGCCACGACGTGACGCGCGCTCGTGAGCAGCCATAGCGCGATGCCGACCGAGCGCAGGACCGTGCCGTCGAGCAGCGTGTGAAAGGTCACCACGCTCGGGACCGCGAGCGTGGCGCGGAGCGCGCGCCCGCGCTCCCGATAGAGGTCGGGGGCGTACTGCAGATTGACGACGTCGGCGGGGACGACGCGCCACCACGGCGCCGGCGCGTCGAGGATCGGCAGCACGGTGACGCCGCCACGCGCGGGGCCGCGCCACGCGGCGGACGCCACCACGGTGACGTGCTCGCCGAGACGTACGAGCTCTTCGGCCAGACAGCGCGTGTAGTCGCCGACCCCGCACGTCACGTCCTGGGGTGGGTACGAGGGGCACGCGATCAGGACGCGCACGCCGGGACCTCGAGCGGACGCTCGCGCCACAGCCGCGCCACGCAGTGGCCGACACCGAGCAGCGCCAGCGCGTTCGCGACGAGAAAGAGCGCCTGATGCGCCGTGAGGACGAGGCCCTCGCGCGTGGGCAGCCGCGCCAGCAGATCGCTGGCGCTGACGTCCGGCTTCGCCACCAGCGTGTGCAGCGTCTCGAGCCCCGTCCAGGCGGGCAGCGCCTCCTTGAAGAGGACGCCCATGCCGGTGCCCGAGACGAACGTTTTCAGCGCATACGGCAGCGCGTTTGGCACCGGCGCGAAGCCCGCCTGCGCCCCGAGGTAGCCGCACACGAGGGACGGCAGGGCGAGCAGCAGCAGCATCCTGCGGCCCAGGCCCTCGAGCACCACGCCCGTGAACGCCGCGAGCAGCGGCAGCGCGGGGAACAGATAACGGGCGCCGAGCCCGTGCGACCACGATGCGCGGTCCGCAAACTGCGACTGCCACGACGCGCCGATCAGCAGCAGCGACACGGCGAACGCGACGGTCAGCGTCGCCTCCGCGGCGCGCGCGCGCCGCCAGCCCGCGCGAAGCCCCGACAGGGCGGCGAGCAGGAACGGCGAGTAGAGGAAGAGCCCGCCACGCGGCCCCACCAGCAGATCGACGACGATCGCGGGCTTCGGCACGACGAAGCGGGTCTGGAGCCCGGTGATCGCCGCATACGACGTCCGCCACGGGGCGCCGAAGAGCCACATATCGTACGCGCCGAGCGAGAGCGCAGCCGGCAGCCCGCCGAGCGCGAACGCCGCCGCGTCGCGCACGCCGCGACGCGCGAGCACCACGAGCGCGAGCATCGGCGGCAGCACGGCCACCGAATAGGTCAGGAGGACGGCCGCCCCGGCGAGCGCGCCCGCGGCGGCCCGGCGGCGCGCATCTCCGTCGTCGAGCGCGAGCCGTACGGCCGTGGTGAGGGCGAGCGCGGTGAGGCTCTCCTTCGTCAGCATCGTGCCGAACTGAAACGCCTGCGTGCCGAGGGCGAACAGCAGCGCAGCCAGCACGCGGCCGCGGCGCGTGGCGCCGAGCCATCCGGCGAGCCACGCCACCTGCACCGCCGCGAGCGCCATCGCGGGCGCGCAGAGCAGGAGGATGACCACGGCGTTCACGGTCTCGAGCCCGGTCCAACCGTCGACGGCCGCGCCACCGACGCCGCGCCAGACCGCATAGAACGGCACGATGAGCGCCGCGGTGCCGAGCGGAACACCGGGCACGACGCGTCCGTCGCGCGCGGTCGCCGTGTCCTTTCCCTCGTAGAGCCGCCAGTACGTGAGCTCCCAGCGGCCGGTGTCGACCAGCGAGACCGCCGCGTCGACGAAGTTGTCGGTGTTTGAGAACTGCAGCCACGGGTTCCAGAACGCGACGTAGAGGAGCAGCGCGGTGACGAAGATGCGGGCGCCGTCGGAACGCAGCGCCGTCATCGCTCGGCACCCGCACACGAGTCGTGCATCGCCGGGGAAGACGCGGTCCGCCGCACCAGCGGCAACATCAGCACGGCGAGGATCACGAGCCCATACGTCTTGATCCCCGCGAGCAGGACGGCAGGGCCCGCGGTCAGACGCGGATGCTGGTAATAGTCATCGATCGATCCGATGAGCACCAGCGCGGTCGCCAGCCAGAGCGCGTGACGGGGGGAGCCGTCGCGCAGCGTCGCGGCAACGAGCACGGCGAGCGGCAGCAGCGCGAACACCAGATGGTTGATCGTGGTGTTCGGCGTGATCAGCAGCAGCACGAGCGCGACGAAGCCGAGCTCGGGCGCGACCCGCGAGGCCGCGATCGGTCCCGCCGGCCGCAGGACGATCGCGGCGGCGGTCAGCACGCCCACGGCGGCCACCACACCGAGCGCCCGCCAGACGCCGAGCGGCACCGTCGGCAGCCAGCCGTGGCCCGTCGCGATGATCCAGCCGGGCAGCGAGAGGTTGCCGAGCTGTCCGGTCAACGCGGCGTAGCCATACTGCGGCGCCACGCGGGTGACGTACTCCACGGTCGCCGCGCGGCCGACCAGCGCCGTGGCGAGCGCGGTGCACGCCAGGGCCGTGACGCAGGCCACCGCGCACGCGCGCCACTTGTGGCGCCACGCCAGCCAGCCGATGAACAGCGCCGGGTGAAAGCGCAGCGCGGTCGCGGCCCCGAGCGCGGCGGCGCCGAGCACGGGGCGTCCCGAGACGAGCGCCCAGACGAACAGCGCGAGCAGCGCGAGCACGAGCTGGTTGATCTGCCCGAGCCCCATCGAGTTCTCGAGCGGCTCGCCCGCGAGGAAGACGGCTCCGACCGTCAGCGCCGCCACCAGGCTCAGGCCCGCCGCGCGCGTCATCGCGACGAACGCGGCGACCACCAGCACCAGGCTGATCGCCATCCACGCGCCCACCGCGTGCCGCCACGCGAGCAGCGTGAACGGCACGAACGGCAGCACGGCGAACGGCGGATACGAGAAGGCGTGGATGTGTACGAGGCTCTCGTGGGCGTGCAGCGTGCCGAGCCGCCGCGCCTCGGCCACCAGCGCGGCGTTGCGATTGACGCCCACGACCCGGTCCATGTCGGGCTCGTAGAACCCCACACCCTGTCGATACAGGTGCGCGCCCGTGTACAGGATCGCGAAATCGCCCACGTCGCCGAGGCGCGCCGTCTGCAGCGTGCGGATCGCGAAGCGGCCGCCGAGCACGGCAACGATGAGCGCCAGCGCCACGACGGCGACGGGGACGCGCGGGGTCATCGCGCGACCTGGCGGGCCCGCGCGTAGACCTCCAGCGTGCGCCGGGCCGTGGCGTCCACCGACTGCGCCGCCGCGTAGGCAACCGCTGCCTCGCTCAGTCGCCGTCGCGCGGGCGGGTCGTCGAGAAGCCAGCCGAGCGTCTTCGCGAGACCGCGCGCGTCGTCGGGCTCGACCAGCGCCAGGCAGCGGCCGCGCTCGTCGAGCTCGCGCAGCGGAGCGAGCGCGGTGGCCACGACCGGCCGTCCCTGCGCGAGCGCCGTGTGAAGCGAGTACGACACGCTGTCGTCGGTCGCGTACGGGACGACCACGACGTCCATGGCCTCCAGCGCGACCGCGACCTCGGCCGGCGGCACGTAGCCGGTGACCACGAGACGATCCGCGACGCCCGCGCGCGCGGCGTCCGCGCGAAGCTCGGCGAGCACGGCATCGTGCTCGGGCAGTCGCGGGCCGCCGGCGATCAGCAGCGCCGGCGCGTCGCCGTGACCGACCTCCGCCAGCGCGTCGAGCACGAGGCGAAATCGCTTGGCGCGCTCGACGAACCCGAAGACGCCGACGACGAGGCGCGTGCCGAGCCCGTGACGCTCGCGGTAGGCGCGCACCGCTGCCGCGTCGACGCCTACGCGGGGCGGCACCGCCGGCGGCACGACGATGCAGCGGTCGGCCGCCACCCCGCGCGCGACGAGCCGGTCGCGATGCAGGCTCGCGTGCACGATCACCGCCTGCGCACGGCGGAACGTCTCGACGTCGTGCCAGGCCGGAGCGTCGACGGCGTTGGCGAGCGCGCTGCCGAGCCCGCCCTCGTAGCGCGCGGGGCCGGGTGGCCGCACCGTGTGCGCGGTTACGACGAGCGACGCGCGGATCGCGGAGGCCAGAAATCGCCACGCGAGGGTGTACGTGAGCTGATCCACCCCGAAGAACGAGTAGGTGTGCTGCACGTGCGCGACGTCGGCCCGGCTCAGTCGGTAGGCATCCGCCGCCAGCGCCCACGGGGCGAGCCGGCCGGAGCGAAGCACGACCGTGTCGACCTCCGCGTGCTCGCGCAGCGCGGGCAGCAGCGCCGCGCTGTAGTCGGCGATGCCACAGCGCTCGCCCACCGTCGTGTACATCGCGACATGGGGGCGCCTCGGCCGCGCGTTCACCGGATCAGGCCCCGGCGGTCGAGCTCGTCGCGCGCTTGCGCGACGCGATCGTCCGCACGCTGATCGCGGACCCAGGCCACGAGGTCCGCGACGCCCTTTTCGAGCGGCATCTGCGCCCGAAAGCCAAGCCGCTGTCCGATGCGCGAGACGTCGGCCACGCAGTGGCGAATGTCTCCCTCTCGGAATCGCCCGACGATCTCGGGGGCCAGCGTCACGCGCATCGCGCGCGCGAGCGCCTCCGCGAGCGCCGCCACCGACGTCGAGCGCCCCGTGCCGACGTTGAGCGCGACGTCGGCCACGTCGTCGCGCTCCAGCGCCAGGCAGAACGCCTCGACGATGTCGCTGACGTGGATGAAGTCGCGGCTCTGCCGGCCATCCTCGAACACCAGCGGTCGCTGTCCGTTCAAGAGCCGCGACGAGAAGATCGCGCCGACACCCGTGTAGGGATTCGACAGCGCCTGACGCGGGCCGTAGATGTTGAACAGCCGCAGCGCGATGGTGCGGATGCCGTAGGCGCGGCCCACGCACAAGCACAGCTCCTCCTGATCGCGCTTGGTCACCGCGTAGACGGAGGTCGGCACGATCGGCTTGTTCTCGTCGCAGGGCGCGGGCGTCGTCACGCCCCCGCACGTCGGACAGTTCAGCTCCCACGCGCGCGCCTGAAGCTGCGCCAGCGGCCGGGGCAGCGGAGCCACCGGTCCGCACGCCGGGCAGCGGTAACGGCCCTCGCCGTAGATCGACATCGAGGACGCGACGACGAGCGACTTCACGCGACGCGCGGCGGTGGCGAGCCGATCGAGCAGCACCGCGGTGCCGCGCACGTTCTCGTCGACGTAGGGAACGATCGCGTACATCGACTGCCCCACCCCGACCTGAGCGGCGAGATGGACGACCGACTCGATTCCAGCGAGCGCACGGTCGACCGCGGCGGGATCGCACACGGAGGCGTGCACGAGCTCCACGCCAGGCGGCAGGTGCCGCGCCCGCGTGGCGCCGACTCCGTGCACCTGCGGGTCGAGCGAGTCCAGCACGCGCACGCGCGCGCCGCGGGCCAGCAGCGCCTCCACGAGATGGGAGCCGACGAAGCCGGCACCGCCGGTCACGAGAACGGGCGATGCGATCATGGGGTCGTGAACCTCCGCACCAGCGCGGCGTGATCGTGGCGCGTTCCCGCGTCCACGTGCCGGCGGGCCGCCAACGTGTCGCCGAGCCGGCGAGCGTTGTGAACGAACGCCAGGACGATCGCGAGCGCCAGCTTGAGGTTCCGGCGGCTCACGTGCCACGCCGCGCGCGCGGCGAGCGCCGCGGCCAGCCGCGTCGCGTCGCGCGCCGGCAGCACCTTCAGCGCGAACCGCAGCAGGTTGGTGTGATACGACACGCGGCGCCGAAACCACGTGCGCGGCACCTGCCCCGGCGCCACGCCGCGGATGAGGTGCTGGTACTCGTCGCCCGACATGCCGACCTTGTGATAGAGCAGCGCGTCGGGAACGTAGACGGTCCGCCAGCCCCACCGCCACGCGCGCCAGCAGAGGTCGGTGTCCTCGAAGTCGATGAAGAACGTCGGATCGAAGCCGCCGAGCGCCTCGAAGCGGTCGCGGCGCACGAGCAGGCTGCCCGCACAGCCCCAGGGCACCTCGACGGGCGCCGCGGCCGGCGCCGTGTACTCGACCGCCCACGGCGGCACGACGACGTCGTGATAGGAGCCCGACACGAATCGCGTGCGGCCGTGGATCACGCGCGTGCCGTCCCAGGAGCGCTGGGTGGGATCCACGGCGAACAGCGTGTCGTCGGCGGCCAGCGCGCGCGCGAGCCGGCCGACGCAGTCGCGCTCGAACCGCATGTCGTTATTCACGAAGAAGAGCAGCTCGCCCTTCGCCTCGCGCACGGCGCGGTTGTAGGCGCGGGTGAAGCCGAGGTTCTCGCCCATCGGCAGCCAGCGCGCCGGATACCGTGCGGTGACCGCGGCGCTGTCATCGGCACTGCCGTTGTCCACGACGACGATCTCGTGCGCCGGCCAGTCTTGCGTGGCCAGCGTGGCCAGGCAGTCGGGGAGCAGATGGGCGCCATTCCAGTTCAAGACCAGCGTGCTGACGAGCGGACGCTCGCTCACTTGTGCCGCCGCGCCTTCATGAGAATTCCCATGGCCAGCGACGGACACCAGTCGCCGGTCACCGCGAGCCACGGCGCGCGCCGGTCGTCGAGCCACCGCTGCGGCACGAGCGGCACCCAGTTGCCCACGTGGCGCTCCACGTGCAGACCGTGTCGGCGGAGCTGGCGCCGGAGCATCCGCGGCGTGTAGTAGCGCAGGTGCCCCGTGCCTTCGATGCCGACGTCCATCCACATGGGATAGCGGCCGAGGAGCAGCCGCACGCGATTCTCGAGGCTCGCGAGGTTCGGCGTGGTGATGACGAGCGCACCATCGGGACGCAGCACGCGGGCGATCTCGCCCAGCACGTGGTCGGTGTCGACGACGTGCTCGATGATCTCCGCCGCGACGACCGCGTCGAACGCGCCGTCCGCCCACGGCAGCGGTGCGCGATCCAGGTCCACCACGCGCGTCGTGACGCCACGCGCGCGCGCCGCCTCCACGAGCGTGGCCTCGGCCTCGGCACCCTGCACGCGCCAGCCGCGTGTCGCGAGCAGCGCGGCCAGCTCACCGCCGGCGCAGCCGACGTCGAGCAGGCGCCCCGGCGTCTCGGCCTCGAGCAGATGCAGCAGCTTGCGGATGCGCGACTCGCGCAGGTCCACGCGATGCTCGGCGTAGTCGGTGCGCGCGTCGTTCATCGCCGGCCGGCCTGCGGCTCTTCGACGAGCAGGCGCTTGACGAGCAGGTGGTCCGCGCTGCGCGTGTAGCCGAAGGCCCACAAGGCCGTTCCGTATGCGGCGGCCGCGACAGGGATGGCGGCGATGACGCCGAGCGGACGCGTGAGCATCAGGGCCGCGAGCATGACGGCGATGGCGGCGCCGTAGCGCCAGAGCCCCGCCGTCGACAGCCGCACGCCGAATGCCTCGCGCAGCAGGCGGACGACGAGCGCGAGGTTGAGCCACTCGCAGAGGACCGTTGCGACCGCGGCGCCGGCGGCGCCCCACCGTGGGACGAGGACCACGTTTGCGACGACGTTGACGAACGCGCTCAGCGCATACACACCCACGAGCGTCCACACGCGATCGGCGGCAACGAGCGCATGGCTTGCGACGTTGACCCAGAACAACGGCAGCGTGCCCAGGATGAGGAGCCGGAGCAATCCACCGGCGCCGGCGAACTCCTGACCGAACAGCACGCCGACCAGATCATCGGCCACCACGATGGTGCCGATGGTGATGGGCAGTCCTAGCGCGAGCAGCGGCCGCCACCCCGCTTCCAGCAGCCGTCGGGCTTCCGCCGGCGCCGTGATTGCGACGCTGGACAGACGCGGGAACAGAGGCCCCCCGAGCGAGGCCGCCAGCGCGATGACGGCGTCGAGGAAGCGATAGGCGGCGGCGTAGCGTCCGAGCTCGCCGGGGGCGGCGAGCCACTCGAGCATCACCATGTCGATCCGGTAGTAGAGGGCGAAGCCGGCCATCAGCAGACCGAAGGGCACCGCGCGATGCAGCATGTCGCCGGCGGCGCCCGCGGGGATGGCGCGGGCACCGACGTCGCCGGCCAGCGCGCGCGCGACGCGCCACATCACCACGCCGGTCGCCAGCGCGCCGCCGACCAGCGCGACGACGCCACCGCCGGCGGCGAGCACGCCAACGGTGACCGCGGACGACAGCAGCGCGGCGACGACGCGGTAGAGCGCGAGGCGGTCCATGCGCTCTCGCGCCGTGAGCACGACGAGCGACGGCATCGTCAGCGCGGAGACGATCGACGCGAGGCCGCCCAGACCGATCGCGCCGACGAGCGCCGGCTCGTGTCCCAGCAGCAGCGCCAGACCAACCATCGCAGCCGCCGACGCCGTGGCCAACGCGAGCGAGGCGCGACGGGCGGCGGCGATCACGCGCGGTGCCTGCGCCGGCGCGCGACTGGCGTCGCGGATGGCGAGGGTCGCGAGGCCGAAGTCGGCGAGCGCGCCGAAGGGAAAGCAGAACGCGAGCACGTACGCGTAGCGCCCGAGCTCGGCGACACCGAGCCAGCGCACGAGCACGATCGACACCAGAAGGCTGATCGCCTTCGTGATGGCCTGGGCGCCGACGAGCGCTGAGACGTTGCGCCCGATCACCGGCGGACTCCGCTCGGCTTCGGGACCTGCTCGTTGCCTTCAAGCGCCGGAATCATCATGACGATCCCGGTGATGAGCCAGAAGGGCTCCATGATCCGCACGATGATGAAGGTGTTCGAGCCGAATGCGTGGGCGAGCAGCCCGACGAAGCCGGCCAGGAACCCGATGACGAGCCCGCGCTCCTCGGGGTCGCGACGCGTTCGATAGACGTCGCGCGCGTGCCGCCACACTCCCCACATGAGCCACATGAACGCGCCGAACCCGATGACGCCGGTCTCCGCGAGCACGCGGGCATACTGCGCGTCCATGAACCCGAAGCCGGTCACGCCCCAGCCGAAGACCGGGCGCTCGGCGAAGCCGGCGATGGCCGCCTTGAAGGACATCAGCCGCGCGGAGGTCGAGGGATCGAAGGCCACCTTGCCGACGCGGACCGTCTCCGATCCGCGTTCTTCCTTGAACGTGTAGCTGATCCGCTCCTTCACCGACTTCGGCGCCACGTAGACCAGCACCGGTGAGGCGACCAGCGCCAGCAGGATCAGGCTCACGACGAAGCGGCGCCGCGTCGTGAAGGCGGCGATCACGAGGAAGCCCGGAATGACGCCGAGGTAGGAGGCGCGCGAGAGCGTGAAGAAGAACGGCACGGCCATCAGGCCGAGCAGCGCCATGCACTGCGCGCGCCGCCGTCCGTTCGTCGTCTCGAACGCGATGCCCGCGGCGATCGCGATCATGAACAGCAGGTAGCCGCCGAAGGTGTTCGGCTCACCCGCCTCGCCCTCGAACGGCGCGGACACGCGCTCGCCGGACGGCACCTGGGCGAGCCCGATCACGCTCACGACGGCGGCGGTGATGAACGCGGCGGCGACGAGGCGCCAGGCGTGCGCCCGATCGCGAAGGTTGTTCACGGCCATGTAATAGATGACGAAGTACTCGACGTACTTGAGCACGTAGAAGTAGCCCGACCACGAGCGGATGGTTCCCGTCAGGTACCCGAGCATCGTCGCCACCAGGTTGGCCGCGATGTACACGAGAATCGGCCAGTTCAGCGGCGTGCGCGCGATGAGGTTCAGCTCCTTGTTCACGGCCGTCTTCGCGAGCCACGACAGCCCGATGACCAGCAGCACGAAGTCCTCGGTGCGCAGCGTGACGCCGCGCCCCGCGCCCACGCCGCCTTTCTCGCCGAACTGGGGCGACAGCAGCATCGAGAAGATGACGATGTAGATGCCCCAGTCCGTGCGGGCGAACGCAATGGTGAACAGGAGCAGCGCCGCGACGGCGCCCATCGTGTACGTGACCGAAACGTTCGTCAGGCCTTGCGCGAGCAGAAAGGCAACGACGACGGCAACGATGCCGAAGACCAGGGCGCTGCCGGCCGCCGGCGCGACCGCAGCCCGGCCGTACGGTGGCATGGCTACCGGACCTGGACGACCTGGTTTGCCGGCAGGTCGAGCTGCCCGAGCTCCCTGCGCTTGACCTCGGCCTCCTCGCGCGACGCGAAGGCGCCGTGGCGAACGATGAACGCCACGGCGTCTCCGGGCTGGGCGGCGATACGGACCTGGTGGCCCGCGGCGCGAACGCGCTCGGCGAGCTCGACGGCGCCACGCAGCGGCAGCGGCGCTCCGACACCGAGCACCACGGGATCCGTGCTCACGATGGCCGCCTCTCCGATCCCGCCTTCGCGGAGCGTCGTGGCGATTCTTCCCGCCTCGTACGCCGTCGGCACACGCTCGATCAGCACCGCGTACGCGGTGCCGCCCGATCGCTGCCGCGTCCGCACCGTTGGATAGCCGGCCTCGGTGAGGCGGCGCTCGACGATGTCGGCGTCGGCCGCTGCGACGAATGGCCCGAACTCGATCGCGAAGCGCGCGGCGCCGAGGCGTGGCGCAGTCGGCACGGGCCGGGCCAGCGCGGCGAGCGGCGCCGACGGGGACGAACGCGGCGCGGGCACGTCGATCGGAGGGAGCGACGCGGCATTCGTCGGCGACGTGGTCGCGGGCGCGGGAACCGCAGGCCGCACGACGGACGAGCTGATCGATGGGATCGCAAGCGCCGCGCCCACCGATGACGCGGCGGCCGACGTGCTCGGTGTGGGCGCGGGCGTCGGCGTGATCGCGGGCGCCAGCGTGATCGCGGGCGTCGGCGTGATCGGAGGCGTGGGCGCGATGAGCGGGCGAACCGAGACGGGCGCCGGTGCGGGGATCGGCGGCGTCAGCCCCGTTGGCGCGCCAGGCGACGACGGCGTGGCGCCGGGGCGCGCTGGACGCGGAGCCGACGACGGGCCTGGCGACGCGGGACGTGACGAGGGCGTCGAGGACGAGCCCGTGGGGCCGAGCCGCTGGCGCAGAAGGTCGCGCGGGTTCATCGCCTCGAGACCACCCGAACGCCACACGAGCACCGCGGCCAGCGCGCCGACCGCGCCCAGCGCGGCGATCGCGCCGAGCAGCAGCGTGTGCGAGCGGCCGGTGCGACCCGAGCCGCCCGTCGACCGCGTCGCGACGGACAACCCGCCGCCCTCGGCATCCTCCGCGGCGCCGCCGCCGCGGCCACGGCCGAGCCACCCGCGTGCACGATCGAGCGTGCGCTGCACCACGCTGCCGCCGCCACGCGGCGGCTCGCCGGGCGCCTCCTCGCCGTAGTAGTGCGTGTAGTAATGCGTGTACGCATAGCCGGAGACTTCCGTCTGCAGATCGTTGAGCACGACGCCCCAGACGTGGGCGCGCGCGCTCTCGAGGTGGGTCTTGGCGCGCTTGAGCACGAGCCGGCCGACCTTGCCGGCCTGATATACGAGCAGCACGCCATCGGCCTTGCCGGCGACGATCGCGGAGTCGGTCACCGGCAGGATCGGCGGCGTGTCGACCAGCACGATGTCGTACTCCGCGGCCACGGCGCGCAGGAAGTCCGTCATGGCCTGGGTGGAGAGCAGCTCCGAGGGGTTGGCGGGAATCGGCCCGGCCTCGATGATGTGCAGGTTGTCGAGGCCCGGCGCGGCCATGACGTCTTCCATCTCGAAGCGGCCCATGAGGATGTCCGCGACACCGCGCACGCAGTCGCGCCACTGCGCGTTGCCGACGAGGATGTCGGACAGGCCCGGCTCGCGCTCGATGCCGAAGAAGCGGTGGATCGACGGGCGCCGCATGTTGGCGCCGATCAGCAGCGTCTTCTGACCGTTCTGCGCCATGGTGAGCGCGAGGTTGACGATGGTCGTCGTCTTGCCTTCCTGCAGGGTGGGGCTCGTCACCACGAGCACCTTGCCGCCGCGCTCCATGCGCTCGAACTGGATGTTCGTGCGCAGCGTGCGATAGGCCTCGGCGACGGGCGACTTGGGATCGAAGTGCGTGATGAGCAGCGCGTGGCTCTGCAGCGCGTCGGGCTCCATGTCCGCGAGCGCCGGACGCCGCTCGATGAGCCGCTGCATCGACTCGCGCGGATCGATGTGCGGCACGATGCCCAGCACGCGGACGCCGAGATACGACTCGACGTCCTCGATGGTGCCGATGGAGGTGTCGAGGGTCTCGCGCACGAAGGCGAGCACGACGCCGAGGAAGAGGCCGAGCAGCGCGCCCACCAGCACCGTGTTGACGGCCTTGGTGCCGCCGGGCGTCGTGGGCTCCGTGGCCGGCCGCACGATCGTGACTTCCTCGACGCCCTCGGATTCCTTGATCAGGGCTTCCTGGTGGCGCGTCTTCAAGAGCGTGAGCAGGTCGTCGTTCACCTTGGCGTCGCGCTGCAAGCGCGCGAGCGACAGCTCGGTGGCGGGCACCTCGCGATTCTTCGCGAGCAGGTCACCCATCTGGCGATTGAGGATCTCCTCGCGATTGCGCAGGGCCGCCACCTGCGCCCCGATCTCGCGCCGCATCTCCGCTCGCACCTCGCGCAGGCGATCGTCGATGGCCTGCAGGCGCGGGTGACGGTCGGTCACCTCCAGGGCGAGATTCGTCCGCTCGAGCATGAGCTCGCTCTGGGTGACGGCGAGCTTGGCGAGGTTCGGGTTGCTGGCGTCGACGTAGATGCGGTCGTCGAGCGCGCGGCCGTTGGCGCGAGCCAGCCGTGCCTGCATGCCCTCGAGCTCGATCCGCTGCTGGCGCGTGCGCTCGATGTCGCCGCGCACCTGCGTGAACAGCGAGAGCAGCACGGTGGACTCGGCGCCGGGCGCGATGATGCGGTTGGCGTCGCGGAACGCCCACACCTCTTCCTCGGCGCGCTTCACCCGACCCTCCACCTCGCGCAGCTGGGCCTCGATGAACTTGCGCGCCTCGATGACGCGTGCGTTGCGGTTGTTCTTGTTGGAGTCGCGATAGGCCTCGGCCACGGTGTTGGCCAGGTCCTTGGCCTCGCGCGCGTTGGGCGAGGTGACGGTGATCTCGATGATGCTCGTGCTCGGCACGCGCGCCGTTCGGATCTTGCTCCCGATGTTCTCGAGCGTCGCCTGATAGGCGCGCGACTCCCGCACCGCCTCGCCGGCGGTCGTCGTCTGCGGCAGCTTGCCGAGGCGACGGGCGACGTCCTCGAGGACGGGATAGCTCTTGATGATCGACACCTGCGTCTCGATGTTGTCGGCGCTGTTGACGGCGAGCACCTCGACGAGCAGACCGGAGAGGGTCGTGGACTGCTCGAACTTCACGGCGGAGATCGAGGTGTAGAGCGGCACCTCCTGTCGCGCGAACCCGATGCTGAACGCGGCGACGAGCAGCGTGCAGACGATGATGATCGTCCGCCGGCGGCGGATGATCATCCAGTGGTCCCGCAGGTTCATCTCGTACTGCGCCATGCCTACGCCCTCACCGCCCGCTGTCCCCGACGGGCCCGGTGATATAGAGGAACGGCGCCTCCGAGAGGTCGAGCAGCTTCGGCGCGGGCAGCCGCTGGCCCTTGCTGTCGGCGAGGATTTCCACCTTGGGTCGCAGCGGATGGTTGCGGTTGACGGCGATCACGCGGCCCGTTTCCTCGGTGTTGAGCCGGACGATCGTGCCCGGCGGGAACACCGAGATCTCCGACAGCAACGCTTTGACGATCGCGGACGGAAACTGATCGTTGCGCGTCTTCACGATCTCGCGGATGGCCTCGTGGGGCCGCAGGCGCGGCCGCGAGGACGGCGGCAGCGTGAGCGCCGCGTACGTGTCGACGAGCGCGATCACCTTCGAGGCCGGATCGATGGACGGGCCGTACAGCCCCTGTGGAAATCCCTGTCCCTGCTCGCGCTCGTGATGCTGCAGGATCGTCTGCACGATGTGCTCGTCCGGCGGGCCCCAGCGTCGCACGATGTCGGCCGACAGCTTGGGATGCGAGCGCCAGAGCGCCAGCTCGTCCCCGGCGAGGGTGTCGACTCGTCGCAGGATCGCATCCGGAATCTGCCAGAGGCCGACGTCGAACAGCGCGCCGGCCGAGCCGAGCGAGATCAGCCGCGCGCGGTCGTAGCCGATACCGCCGCCGATCCGTAGCGACAAGACGCATACGCGCGCCTGATGGAACGCGACGTAGTCGACGCCGGCCGGCGCCGCGGGGTTGTTGGCGACCCAGAACAGATCGGCCGCGCGCGTCAGCGCGGTGATCGCGCGGTCGACCAGGCCTTGCAGCCGCCCCCAGGGAAATGCGCCGCCGCCCTGCAGCAGCCCGCGCGCGGCGGCGATGAAGGCCAGGATCTCGTCGAAGAGGGGCTCGGGACTCTCGGCGGGCTCGGGCAGTCGCGGCTCGGGCGGCGCCGTCGGGGCGCGTGGCGGCTCCGCGGGCGGCGGCTCGGTGGGCTGCGCCGGCGCATCGGGGTTCGTCGAGGCGAGCGACATCCGCGGCGTCGGCGTCACGACGGCGGGATCGGGGGCCGGCGCCGACGCGGGCCGGTCGGCGCGACCTTCGGGAGCCGGCGCGGGCTGGCGCTCGGCGGGAGCCGGGCGCGTGGCGGGTGGCGTCTCGCGCACGATGCCGCGCACGAGATCGCTCATGCGGACCATCAGCCGAGGCCTACCTGGTCCTTGATGACCTCCGCCACGATCTTTTCGCCGACCTCCTTGACACGCTTGGTGTAGCCGACGAGGAGCGCGACGTCGCAGAGGTTGTTGATCTCGCGTGGCGTGCCACCCGTGAAGTCGAAGATCAGCCGGATCGCCTCGTCGGTGAAGATCGGCGTCGCGCGTCCGGCCATCTTCAGGCGATGCGTGACGTAGGCGGCGGTGTGCGCGTCATCGAGAGTGTTGAGGTGGTACCGGATGGTGATGCGCTGATCGAGGTGCTTGAGCCGCCGCACGCGCTCGCGCAGCTCCGGCGAGCCGATGAGCAGCAGCGTGACGAGGAAGCGGTCGTCGGTCTGGAAGTTCATCAGGAGCCGCAGCTCCTCGAAGACCGAGTCGTCCTCGATGAGCTGCGCCTCGTCGACGATGAGGACCGTGTCACGCCCCTCGCGGAAGTGGCGGAAGAACACGTCGTTGAGCGCGTGCAGCAGCTCCGATTTCGTCTTCTCGCGCGACTCCACGCCGAGCTGATAGAGCGCCTCGCGCAGGAAGTCGATCGCGTTCCAGCTCGGGTTGGTCAGCAGGCCGATCTCGTAGCGCTCGGCCTCCAGCCGCTGGATGAGCGCGCGCGACAGCGTCGTCTTGCCGCAGCCGTATTCGCCCGTCAGCATTCCGCAGCCCTTGCGGTGGCGGACCGTGTACACGAGTCGGACGAGCGCCTCCTCGTGCTCAGGCGAGAGGTAAAAGAATTTCGGATTCGGCGAATTGTCGAACGGTGGCTCGCTGAGCTCCCAGTAGGCTTCGTACATGACTATTTCGTGAGTGGCCCGTTGAAGAGCACGAAGATCCCCGTGTAGGCGGTGACGAGGCTGGCCACGAGCGTGGCGATGGTCACGTAGTCCTGCCACCACTTCACCGCGACTTCGGGCACCGTCACCACCACGCCGGGCTCCAGCGGCGGCGCCTCCGCCATCGCGTAGGTGCGACCGTTGCGGAACGTCACGGTGGCGGCCTTCACCTTCGCGCGCGCGCTCGGGCCGCCGGCAGCCGCCAGATACTCACGTGGCGTGAGGTCGGGACGGTAGTCCTGCGCGCCGGGGGTCTTCACCTCGCCGACCACGTAGATCTTGTCCTCGAACACGGGCAGGACGACGATGTCGCCGTTCTGGATCGCAATGTTCTGAGCCTCGTCCTTCTCGACAATCAGTCGATGCAGATCGACGGGGATCCGCTGCGCGGGGCCGGCATCCGAGCGGTCGACGAAGGCCAGGCGCAGGTCGGCGAACGACGCGGCGCCGCCGGCCTTCACGACGACGTCGCGCATGCGATCGCCGCGCGCCAGCTCCAGGCGCTGGACGATGGTCGGCTTGCCCTGCGTCGACGTCTTGGCGCTCTCCGTCGTGCCGTTGAAGGCGCCCCGCACCTCGACCACGTCCTGAATGCTCGTGAGCGGCGGCACGTAGATCGCGTCGCCGGCGCGCAGCGGCATGTCGGCGGCAGCGGTCACCGCGGTGAGGTCGAGCGCGGTCGTCTCCTTACGCCCGTCGGGACCGACGCGGGTGATCCGCGCCTCCGACCCGGCGCCATATACGCTCACGCCGCCCGTGAGCTGCAGCAGATCGCGCAGCGATCCGCCGGGGCCGAGCTCGTACTCACCCGGGCGGCGCACGGCGCCGGCCAGCGTCACCGGCGCCATGCGCGGCGGCACGTTGATGCGCATGCCCTCCTGGACGAACGGATTCTGCGTGATGTCGCCCTTGAGCTCGAAGACCAGCAGATCGATCTCCGTCGTGCGGCCCTCGCGCGAGACCATGACGTGGCGCGCGCTGCCGCGCGACGTGATACCGCCGGTGGTGAGGATGACCTCGTGCAGCCGCTGCGTCGCGAGCACCTGCAGCGTGCCGGGGCGCTCGACCTCGCCGGACACGATCACCTCGAACGAGCGCGGCGAGATCACCGCGATGCTCACATCGGCATAGCGGAAGATCGCGCGTGCGCGCGCGGCGATCGCGCGATTGGCCTCGAGGAGCGAGAGGCCGGCCACCTTGATCGTGCCGAGCGGCGGCATCGCGATCGCGCCTTCGGGATCGACGACGATCTGCGCGCGATTGACGTCGAGGCGCCCGACGATCTGCACGTCGAGCACGTCGCCCGGTCCGAGCCGATAATCGGGGCCGGCGATGCTCCGAGCTTGCTGGCCGAGATAGAGATCACCGCGGCCCGGAGCCAGCGGCGCGAACGAGCCGGGCGTGCGCGGTGTCGGAGGCGTTCCGGGAGGCGTACCGGGCGTTAACGGAACGCCCGGTGGAGGGGCACCTGGGGTAGGCTGTGCAGCGGCCACGGTGGGCGCAAGCAGGCAGACAACGAGCACGAGGCTGATCGATTTACGTGTCAAACGCGTCACGGAATTTTCTGGACAGTTCGAGTGCAATAAATCATCTTCGCTTTTTCGCGCTTTTAGGGTCAAGGAAAAAGGGTAGAGTTTTTCGTAAGTTGCCGGGGATACGATGACACCGCAGACCGTCCGCGCCGCCCTCGCCGCCTCCATACTTTTCGCCTTTGCGGGCGCGGCTTTCGCCGTGTACGCCGTGCTGACGAAGCCGCCGGCGCCCGCCCGCGCCACCACGCCGGCGCCGATCGCCACCGCCGATGCGCTGCAGGCCGCATTCGTGAGCGTGGCGGACCGCGTCCGGCCGGCAGTCGTTCACATCGGAACGCTGCAGGTGGCCCGCGCACGGCGGCCGCCGATGGTGCCCGGCCCGAAGGCCGACGATCCGTTTTTCAAGGACTTCTTCGACCAGTTCTTCGGGCGCAGCGGACCCGGCCGCCGAGAGGAGTTTCAGACGCCGGGCCTCGGGTCCGGGGTCATCGTCGACAAGCGTGGGTACGTGCTCACCAATTTCCACGTCGTTCGCGGGGCCGACGCGGTGACGGTGCGGCTCGCCGACAAGCAGGAGTTCCGTGGCCGCATCGTCGGCTCCGACAGCAAGACCGACATCGCGATCATCAAGTTCGACGCGCCGGTCGACGTGCGCGTGGCGACGCTCGGCAACTCCGACGCGCTGCGCGTCGGCGAGTGGGCGATCGCCATCGGCAACCCGTTCGGACTGGACCAGACGGTGACGGTCGGCGTCGTCAGCGCAACCGGACGCGCCGACGTCGGCATCGCGACCTACGAGAACTTCATCCAGACGGACGCCTCGATCAACCCCGGCAACTCCGGCGGCCCCCTGGTGAACCTGCGGGGTGAGGTGATCGGCATCAACACCGCCATCGTCGCGACTGGCCAGGGCATCGGCTTCGCGATTCCCGCCAACATGGTCAAGCGCGTGACCGCTCAGCTGATCGATCGCGGCCGGGTGCAGCGCGGGTGGATCGGCGTGGCGCTACAGCCGATGTCTCCGGACCTCGCTCAGGCGATGGGCGTGCCGGACGCGAAGGGCGCCATCGTCGCGCGCGTATATCCCGGCAGCCCGGCCGAGACGGCGGGCCTGGCGCAAAACGACGTGATCGTGAGCTTCGACGGCACCGCCATCGAGGATTACCACCAGCTGCAGCGGATGTCCTCCGAGGCGGAGGTCGGACGCACCGTGAAGCTCGACGTCGTGCGGCGCCGCGAGAAGAAAAGCCTCGAGCTCAAAGTCGCCGAGGCGCCCGATTCGGGGCCGAGCGGCGAATCCCGCCCGAAGTAGCCGCGCCCCGAACTCTTGTGTGACTAGGCGACGAACGGCGGGATCGGCGGTATTTCCAGCTGCTGCGTCCGCACGTCCTTGACGCCCGGCACCGAGCGCGCCACCTCGACGGCGCGGTCGAGCGCCGCCGTTCCCTCGAGCGTCACCACGCCGTCCTGCGCCTCGACCGTGATGCGATAGCGCCGCGTCTCCGCATTGGTGGCGAGCGCCACCTGCACGCGCGAGGCGAGCGCCCGCGACGCGACCAGTCGTCGGCCGGCATCCGTCGTGGCCATCTCGGGCCGACGCACGGCGGTGTGGATCATCTCGACGGCCGCGTCGTGGCTCACGCGCTCGGTGTTGAGGATGAGCTCGTAGAGCATCGGATCGTTGATGTCGACTTCGTAGAGATAGCGCATGCGGCCGGCCTTCTCGGTGTCGTCGCGGCGCACGAAATCCGCCGCCGCGCGCTGAGCCGGCGTCTCGCCCGTCATGGCCGCGACCCGCTTGATCCACTGCTTGACGCGGTGCTCGAACGGCGCGATGAGCCGCACGCGCAGCACGTGTGGTACGCCGCGCAGGAGCCACTGGCCGCCGCCGCGCATGAAGACGGCGTTGTCGAGCTCCGCCAGCTCGAGCAGGGTCGTCTGCAGCACCGTGATGTGGTGGCGCGTCTCGGCGTCGAAGCGCTCGAAGATCGTCGGCTTCGACTCGTCGAGATGCGAGAGTCGCTCTTCGGCGAGGCCGTATCGGCGTCCGGCGTCCTGCAGCAGCTCCTGATCGACGTACCGATAGCCGCACTTCTGACCAAGCGCCATCCCGATCTCGGGACCACCGGCACCCATCTGAGTGGACACGACGATAATGGCCATGAATCACCCCCGCCTATACTTGTCTCGGACGGCCGTGGGCGCGATCGCGATCCGCTTGCCCGCGACGTCCTCGAGGACGTAGATCTCGTCCGTGAGCGAGCCGCTGGCGAAGACTTCGAAGACGTCGAGGGCGGCTTCGAGCGTGCTGTCGGGCCGCTCGGCCATCATCGCGTCGACCGCAGACACCGCGAGCCTTGCCATGCCGGCCTCCCGGAAGTGGCGGCAAGAGTAGCCGACCGTCCGGGCAACTGCAACGGCTGTCCCTACCCCGCGCGCCGGTCGGCCGCGCGGTCCGCCGGGGGGGACGCCGAGGGTGCCAGGGGCAGGCGGTCGAAGGGCGGCACGAAGGAGTAAGCCGGCCACGGGCCCGTCGGCACCACCGCGATGCCTACCGCGCGCGACGCCACGGGGGCGATCCGCGCCAGGAAGTCCGCCAGCTCGGCGCGCGGCACGAGAAAGGCGACCGACGCCACGACGTTGCCGGCCGTGCCCGCGGGGCGATAGCGCCACTGCGCGAGCGCGGCGCGTTCCACGATCTGATCGGCGAGCGCGCGCAGGCGACGCTCCTCGGCGGCATCCCGCACCGCGTCCACCGGCGGCGCGTCGGTCGGCGTCGTGTCGAGCCGCAGCAGCTTGACGCTCATCTCCACGCACCCGCGCACGCTCGCGAGCGCGCCGTCGAGCGCGGGGCGCTCGCGGGTGAGCCAGCCGTCGGCCTCGGCGGCGCGCAGCGCGGTGCCGTAACGGAACGGCACGAGGCCCTCGGCGTCGAGCGCGGAGGCGACGACTTCATGATGCAGCGCGAGCGTGGTGGGACTCGCGGGTGGAATGACGGCGGCAGAGCTGGAGAGAATCACGAGACCGGTGAGTGTGCCGCGTTCGACACGCTCACCGGCCACCGGTGGCGGTGGCCGCCAGCCGGACGGCAAACCTTCGACGACGGCATACAGATACCGCAGCAGCATCCCCGCTCCAGTGCCCGCGCGATGGGCGCCGACGGTCGGGTTCGGGCCGAGTGGCCCGAGGGTACGGAGGCCGCGGGCCGACGTCAAGGGTCGTGCGATAATCGACGGGTCGTGCAGCGGCTTCTGCCTCTGATCGCTGCCCTCGTCACGGTGACGATCGTGACGCTCGCCGGCTCCGCGGCGGCCGGACGTCGTCTCGTTCCCGCGATTTCGGCCGACATCCCCGTCTCGGTACGCACGCGCCTGGCTCCGGTCATCGATCAGGCTTCGCTGTCCACACGCGTGGAGGGCAACGCATTCGTCGCACGCCGTGACGTCTTCGAATATCTGCTCGAGCATCCCGAGTTCGCGACGCACGTGACACGCGCGCTCAAGGTGGCTCGCTACCGGATCTGGCGCACGCCGAACGGCCTCATGCTCGACGATGGCTGGGGGGCGGTCGGCGCGCTGGAGGTCGTCTACGGCGCCCCGGGGACGCGCGTGATGTATGCCAAGGGCGAGTACCGGCAGACGATGTTGCCCAACATTCACGGACAGGCGGTCGTGACCATCGACTGGAAGGCGACGCCCGGTCCCGACGGCAAGCAGATCATCGCGCCGACGGTCGGCGCGTTCGTCAAGCTCGACAGTCGTGTGCTGTCGGCCGCGAGCATGCTGGCCGGATCGATCGCGGCCGCCAAGGCGGAAAAGGAAGCCTCACGTCTCGTGCGGGTGTTCGAGAAGACGACGCGGGCGCTGAACGACAATCCCGGTGCCGTGCTCGAGACCCTGCGACAGCGCCCCGACACGCCACAGCGCGAGCTGGACGAGTTCGCTCGGCTCCTGCTCAGCGCCCCGAACGCGACCGCCGCATCGACGCCGCGCTGAGGCGCGCCAGCTCGCTGCGGGCGCGCGCGACGTGCGCCCGCGCGGTGGGATGGTCGGGACGCTTGGCGAGCAGCTCGGCGGCAGCCGCCTCGAGTCCGTGCCAGTCTCGCTGTGCCTCCAGCGCCTCCCACAGATCGAAGTGGGCGCGCGCGACGTCGAAATTGAGCGCGAGCGCGGCGCGCGCTTCGGTCTCGGCCTCGGGATAGCGGCCGGCCGCGAGCAGCACGCCCGGCAGCGCGGCGCGGGCGGTCAGCGAGTCAGGCTTGAAGCGGATTGCCTCACGGTACACGCGCTCGGCCTCGTCGAGCCGACCTTGCTCCGCGTACATCTCGCCGAGGTCGCAGTGGGCGCGGACGTAATCCCGCTTGAGGTCGATCGCGCGGCGAAACGCCGCTTCGGCCTCCACGGTGCGCCCCTGCCAGTAGAGCGACACGCCGAGTCCCCGGTGCAGCGCGGGATGTTCGGCGACCGCGAGCGCGTCGCGATACGCCGTCTCCGCCTCGGCATGGCGCCCCTGGCGCCCCAGGCCGAGCGCGAAGTTGGCGCGTGCACGAACGCTGGTCGGGTCGAGTCGGACCGCATCGCGCAGCACCGCCTCGGCATCGGCGTGGCGGCCCTGGCGTCCAAGCGCCACGCCGAGCTCGTACAGGAGGTCCGCGTCGTCGGGGCGCGCGGCGATGGCGCGGCGCAGCTCGGCCTCCGCCTGCGCGTAATCGCCCAGCGCGCCGAGCGCCACGCCGCGCCCCGCGTGGAAGTCGGCATCGCCCGGGCGCAGCCGCAGCGCCTCCGCGTAGACCTCCGCCTCCTCGTGCCGGCGACCACGCCGCCGTAGCGCATCGGCCAGCGCGACGTGCGCTCCCACGAAATTCGGCCGCAGGCGCAGCGCCTCGCGCAGCGCGACCACGCCGTCGTCATTGCGCCCCTGGCGCTCGAGCACGACACCGAGGTGATACCAGACGCGCGCGTCGTCGGCCGCGCGCCGCACGGCATCCCGCAGCGCGTGAGCGGCCTCGCCATAGCGGCGGCGGCGTCGCAGAGTCCGCCCGAGCGCGATGAGCACCCGCGCGTCCTCGGGTCGATGCCGCGCCACCTCGCGATAGGCGGCCGACGCGTCCGCCAGATGACCGGCGCGCTCGAGCGCGACGGCGAGGCCGATCCAGGCGCGCGTGTCCGCGGGGGTTGCGCTGATGGCCTCGCGAAATGCGGTGACGGCGTCGCCGGCCTGGCCCGCATCGAGCAGGGCGCGACCGAGGGCGAGCGCGGTACGCGCCGGCGCCTCACGGAGCGTCTCGACGGCCTCGGCGGGCCGCCGCTGTCGGCGCAACACGCGCGCGAGCGTGTCACATCCGAGGGGATCGTCGGGGCGCCGCGCGAGCACCGCGCGCGTGGCCGCCTCGGCTCCCTCCCACTCTTGGAGCCGCTCCAGGGCCCACGCCAGATGCAGCCCGGCTCGGACGTGATCCGGCCGCAAGCGGAGCACCTCGCGGAACGCATCGGCGGCCTCGTGATCGCGGCCCTGCTCGAACAGCACGCCGCCGAGCGCCTCCTGGGCGGAGACCGCGGACGGCGCGAGCGCGACGGCCGCGCGCGCCTCGTCCTCGGCGTCCGCGGGCCGACGCAGACGACGAAGCACGACGACGAGATCGAGGCGAGCGCCGAGATCGTCGGGCCGCAGCGCGAGCGCCTCGCGCAGCGCGGTGGCCGCCTCCTCGAACCGGCCCCGCTGCGCCTGCACGCGGGCGCGGTCGCGAGAGGCCTGGAAGCCGTCCGTCATCGCCGTGCCGCGGCGATCAGCGCCCTGACCGCGGCCGGTCGAAGATCGTCGCGATCATGTGATCGAGGTAGCGAAAATCGAACGGCTTGGGCACGTAACCGAACGCCCCGGTCTTGAGCGCGTCGGCCGCCAGCGCCACCTGCTCGTTGGCGGTCACCATGATGACCGGAATCGTCTCGTCGATCTTCTTGATGTCCTTGAGCACTTCGACGCCGTTCATGCGCGGCATGTTGATGTCCAGCAGGACGGCGTCGGGCCGCGCGCGCAGCACCGCGGTGAGCGCGTCGGTGCCGTTGGTGGCCGTCTCGATGTCGTACGCCACCTTGAAGTGCTCGCTGAGCACCTCGATGATCAACGGCTCGTCGTCGACAATGAGGATACGCTTGCGTGACGAGGCCACGGCGCGATCGTAGCACGAACCGCCCTCGTGCTAGAGTCGGCGAGGGGACGCTCTGCATGGGCATCGGTGGATGGATGTTTTTCGCCGTCGTCGTCGTGGTGATCCTCTGGGCGAGCCTCACCTACAACGCCCTCGTCCGCTTGCGCACGCGATGCCGTCGCTCCTTCGTGCCGGTGGAGATCCAGCTCAGGCGCCGTCATGACCTCGTCCCGAACCTCCTGGAGACGGCGAAGGGCTACATGGCCCACGAGCTGCCAACGCTGGATGCGGTCATCGCCACGCGCTCGGGCGCCGTGCAGGCGGCGCTGCGCGCCGCCGCGACCCCGGGCGCCGTCGAGGCGATGCGCGATCTCGCCAGAGCCGAGGCGGCACTCGCGGGCGCCCTCGCACGGCTCTTCGCGGTCGCCGAGGCGTATCCGCGCCTGAAGGCGAACGAGAACATGCTGGCGCTGCAGGACGAGCTGACGAGCACCGAGAACCGGATCGCGTTCACGCGGCAGGGCTACAACGACGCGGTAATGGACTACAACCTCCCCCGCGCGCGCTTTCCCATATCCCTCGTGGCCGGCCTGTTCGGCTTCGCACCGGCCGAGCCTCTGCTGGCCACGGAAAGCGTCGTCGAGCGGACGACCGCGCCCGTCGCGTCCCGCTGACATCCGACAGTCAGCGCGGTGGTGTACCATGCCGCGCAGAGGACACCGCGATGGCGTTCGCCGCCGAGCACGACGTGCCGATCCCGTACATGCAGCGCACGCGCGACTACTACCTGAAGCTCGGCTACCCCGCGTATCGATGGGCGCACTTCGCCGACGTGCCGTTTACGCCGCTCGCCATTCCGCTGGCCCAGGCCCGGCTCGCGCTGATCACGACGGCGGCGCCCTATCAGCCGGGCGTCGGCGAGCAGGGCCCCGGCGCGCCCTATAACGCTGCCGCAAAGTTCTATCGGGTCTATTCCGAGTCCACCGAGGCGATTCCCGATCTCCGGATCTCGCACGTCGGCTACGACCGCGTGCACACCAGCGCCGAGGATGCGAATACGTGGCTGCCGCTGCGCCAGCTGCAACACGCCGTCAAGGCCGGGCGCCTCGGCGCGCTCACGCCGCGTCTGCACGGCGCGCCGACGAATCGCAGTCAGCGGGTGACGCTGGAGACCGACTCGCCGGAGCTGCTCGCGCGGTGCCGCGAGGACGGCGCCGATGCAGCACTGCTCGTCCCGAGCTGACCGGTCTGCCACCAGACCGTGAGTCTGGTCGCGCGCCATCTGGAGGCCGCGGGCATCCCGACGGTCATCATGGGCTGCGCCAAGGACATCGTGGAGTACTGCGGCGTCCCGCGGTTCCTCTTCAGCGACTTCCCACTCGGCAATAGCGCGGGGCGGCCCTTCGACATCGACTCACAGGCCCTCACGCTCGAGCTGGCGCTGCGCGTGCTCGAGACGGCGCCGGCCGCCCGTACGACCGTGCAGTCGCCGCTGCGCTGGCGCGATGACGCGTCGTGGAAGCTCGACTTCTCCAACCTGGGTCGGATGACGCCCGAGCAGATCGCCGAGCGCCGCCGGGAGTTCGACGAGATCAAGGCCGTCGCCAAGTCCAAGCGCGAGGCGTCGTGAAGCCGTTTGCCGGCGTTCGGATCCTCGACTTCACGCGCTATCTCGCCGGTCCGTACGGGACGTATCAGCTCGCGCTGCTCGGCGCCGACGTCGTGAAGATCGAATCGCACGACGGCGACGAAACGCGCCACCTGTTGATCAATCGCGAGTGGGCGGACCGGAAGATGGCCTCGTCATTCCTCGCGGTCAACGCCAACAAGCGCAGCATCACGCTCGATCTCCGCAAGCTCGACGCGATCGAGGTGATCAAGCGGCTCGTGCCGACCGCCGACGTCGTCTGGGAAAACTTCCGTCCCGGCGTGATGGATCGGCTCGGGCTCGGCTACGACACGCTGGCCGCCATCAATCCGCGGCTAATTTACTGCGCGGTCTCCGGCTTCGGTCACACCGGTCCCGAGCGCACGACGGCGGCCTTCGACGGCAAGCTGCAGGCTATGTCCGGGATCATGTCGATCACCGGTGATCCCGCCGGCGGTCCCATGCGCGCTGGATTCGCGATCTGCGACACCATCGGCGGCATGACCGCCGCGCTGGCCGTCTCCAGCGCGCTGTACCAGCGTCAGCAGACGGGCCGCGGACAGTTCGTGGATGTGGCGATGCTCGACGCCGCGCTGGCCTTCCTTCCGGGCCCGGTGTGCGAATACACCGTCGCCGGCATTCCACAGCGGCAGATCGGCAACGGCTCGGTGAGCCGCAAGCCCACGGCGGGGCGCTTCCGCGCCGGCGACGGCTACATCGTGCTGGCGGTGCTGACCGATAAACAATTCGCGGGCCTCATGCGGACGATCGGCCGTGCCGACGCGCTGGATGATCCACGCTTCAAGGACTGGCGCGCCCGCACGGACAACGAGCCGGCGCTGCGCGAGGTCATCGAGACGGCGCTGGCCAAGGACGATCCGAAGTCCTGGGAGGCGCGACTCACTGCTGCCGACGTGCCGTGCGCGACCGTGTGGAAAATCGAGGAGATCACGCAGCACCCGCAGCTCGAGCACCGCGACGTGATGCAGACGATCGATTCCCGCTATGGGCCGATGCGTCTCGTCGGCGCGGGCTTTCGGCTCGCGCACGGCGGTCCGAGCATCGAACGCGAGCCGCCGACGCTCGGCGAGCACACCGACGAGATCCTCGGCGAAGCCGGTTACGATCCTGCGCAGATCAAGGAGCTCCGCCGCAACGGCGTGATCTGAACGCCCGACGCCAAACTCGCGGCTTCGGGCGCTTTGCCCGCGCTTCCCTTCACTCCGCTCGACGCCGTGGCCTGAATGCACCGCTTTTCGCGGCATTGCCGCTCTGGCATTGCCCTTGCCCTGCTCCCGCGCCGGAGGACCTGACCATGACCGAAGATTTGCTCGTGGTCGCCGGAGTTCTCGTCGCGTCGGCCGTCTGCGGATGGTACGTCGTTCATTCGATCCGCGACATCGCGCTTCTCGTTCCCACGGATGATGTGTGTACGACAACCGCGCAGTGCCTGAACCTCGCGCTCGGCTACTAGCGAAGCGTGAGCCTCGCGCTCCGCTCTGAGTAAAGCCGACGTCATCAAGGAGAAGACACCCGATGCCCACCCGTCATTCCAGTGCGGTTGTCGTGGGAGCCAGCATGAGCGGTCTGCTCGCCGTCCGTGCGTTGAGTGACCGGTTCGAGCGCGTCACGGTGGTGGAGCGCGACGTGCTCAAGGAAGGCGACGACGCACGCAAAGGGGTGCCGCAATCGGCGCACGCGCACGGGCTGCTGGCCAGCGGCTACCGCGTCATGGACCGGTACTTCCCGGGCATGATGGACGAGCTCGAAGCGCTCGGCGCGCCGCGCGGTGACGTCGTCGGCGATTTCCTCTGGTTCCAGTATGGTCGGTGGAAGCTTCGTCACGACTCCGGTCTGCGCGGCATCACGGTGAGCCGCCCGTGTCTGGAAGCCGCCGTTCGTCGGCGCGTCAAAGCGACTCCGAACGTGACGTTCCTCGAGGGCGCCGAGGGCGTGAGCCCGAGGCTCGATGCGGCCACGGGCCACGTCACCGCGTTGAGCGTGCAACGGCGCGGCTACGGCCGAGAGTAAACCCTCGACGCGGATCTCGTCATCGATGCGACCGGGCGCGGATCGCAGGCGCCGCGATGGCTCGATCAAGCAGGCTTCGGCCGTCCGCCCGAGCTCGCCGTAAAGGTCGATGTTGGATATGCGACGCGCACGTTCGAGCGGCGCCGCGGTGACTTCTTCAACTCCATCGGCGGCATCATCTCCGGCACGCCGCCCGCGAGCACGCGATATGGCGCGGTCCTGGCCGCCGAGGGTCGCCGCTGGGTGGTCACGCTGGTCGGCATGCTCGGTGACTACCCGCCGACCACCGAGAAGGATTGGAACGAGTTTGCCGCGACGCTGCCCGTCTCGGCCGTTCACGAGCTCGTCACGTCGGCTCCGCCGCTCACCGACATCGTGAGCTATCGCTTCCCCGCGAACCAGCGGCGACTGTACGAGCGCATGAAACGGTTTCCCGCCGGCTTTCTCGTCATCGGCGATGCCGTCTGCAGCTTCAATCCGATCTATGGCCAGGGCATGTCGGTGGCGGCGGCCGAAGCGCAGGCTCTCGCGGACAGTCTGGAATCCGGTCTCGACGGTCTCGCGCAGCGGTTCTATGCGAAGGTGCGGCACATCGTCGAGATCCCCTGGACGATCGCCACCGGCGAGGATCTGCGTTATCCGCAGGTGGAAGGCCATCGGCCACCGGGCTTTGCGCTGGTGAACCGCTACCTCGAGCGCGTGCACGCCGCGGCCTCCGACGACCGCGTCGTCTGTCGCAAGTTCTTCGACGTGCTCAACCTGCTCGCGCCGCCGCCCTCGCTGATGTCGCCTGCGGTGGCGTGGCGCGTGCTGGCGCGGCGGCGGCCGGCCGCGGAAAGCTCACCGTGGGGCATGAAGTCGCGCGAGCGCGCGGCGGCGCTACCCGTGGCGGAGCGTATCGCGCACTAGTCGCGCGCGCGCGGATGCGGTCGTTGGAGCTGGAGCCGGGGGCGGGAGTTGAACCCGCGACCTACTGATTACGAATCAGTTGCTCTGCCTCTGAGCTACCCCGGCTTTACGAGGACTTACGAGTGCGCGACTCTCGGATTCTACATCATGTGACGTCATTGTGCCGTTCGCGGACTGAACGGTGACGTCCGTAGCAACCGGCACGTCCGCAACAACCGACTTGGCGGTAGGCTTTTCGGTCTTGGCCACTTCAGAGCGCAGGTGGTCCGGAGCCAGGTGGGCGTAGCGGCGGGTCATCGACAGTGAGGCGTGACCGAGCAAGTCCTGCAGGGCCACAATGTTCCCGCCGCGCATGACGAACCACGAGGCGAAGTGATGCCGGCAATCGTGGAAATGAAACGGAGCGTCTAGCTTCGCCGCCGTCACCGCTCGCTCGAACGCGGTACGGATGCTACCTGACCGCCACACGAGGCCCTCACGCTCCTTCTCGGGGATCGCGGCGAGCGCGCCATAGACGACTTGGCGCATCGGCACCTCGCGGCGCCTGCCTGACTTGGTCACTTCAAGACGGAGCACACCGCGGCTCAGGTCGACGCGGTCCCACGTCAGGCCGAGCAGCTCGCCTTTGCGGAGCCCCGTCTCCAAGGCCACCGTGACGATCGAGAGTAGTTCCTTGTTCTGTGACTTCTCGCACGCGGCCAGTAGCCGCGACTCTTCGTCAGGCGCCAGCCACCGAATGCGCCCCTGTGGTTCCTTCTCAAGCCGGATGCGTGGGACAGCCCCGAGCTGCTCCCATTCCTCGTGCGCCAGCCTAAGCAGGTGCCGCAGCAGCGCGAGCGGTCTGTTCACAGCCGCCGCGGTGAGCGCGCGGCCGGTGCGCTCAGACTTCGCGCTGAGCCTCTTCGCCTTGTACTCGCTGATCCGGGCCGCGGTGACGTCCGCGAGTGGCGTCTCCGCACCGAAGACAGTTTTCAGGTGCTCGAACTGGCGTTTGTCTTCCGCCACTGTGCGCTTGCGCGCCTTCGCATCGAGGTATCGCTCGGCGGTCAGCCTACGGCCTGTCGCGTGCTCGAGGCTCGCGAGGTCAAGCTGCGCCTGCTGCTGCATGCCGGCATCGATGAAGGCGCCGATTTCGAGGTACTCGTCGACGGCCTTGGCGATGTCGTCGGGAGCCGTCGCCGCCGCGATCTCCTCAACTATCAGTGTGTCGAGCTTGGTGTGCTGGGCCTCTTCGAGCCAGTGATGGTTCAGCAGGCTCTTGAACTGTGGATCCAGATCCTGATCGTCTTTGACCGACTCCACGTAATGCTGCTGAACGAACCACTCGATGTGGAGCGTCAGCAACGCCACCGCCAGTGGGCTGTAGGAAGCGCCTTCGCAGCCACCGCCTCCGACGGTCCGATCACTTCGCAGCGGTGGCCGAAGCCCGCGTCGAACTCCTCGCGAAATCGCTTGAAGAGCTGGATGTGCTTAGCCTCTTCGCTCGCGAACTGGATGAGCGCCCGTGTCCGGTAGTCGTCGTCGGCCAGACGCGGCCGTGCATGATCGAGCACGAACGGAAGAATGAACTCCTCGACGAGTCCGAACATCACTAGACGTGCCACGCCCCGATCTACCAGTGCCGGTTGTGCTCGGGCCCGCCCGTCGGGCGGCCTCACGACCAACGGTGCCTCAGAAGCATCCGGTGACGCAACGCGCGGTCGTCGCCCGCGTTGGAGATCGCCCAAGAACCACCTAGCAGCCCGTAGCAGATCCCGCCCAGCATCTGGCGGCGGCGCGCGGGCGCCAAGCATCGGACCGGCTGCTTAGCGGGGCGGATGCTTAACGCGGGTCGGAGACCTGCCCGTTGTGCTCGGCCCACCGGCTCGCCGCCGCCTTCTGCGATCGCGTGCGCGGTTCGCGGTTGGCGGTGTTCACTAGGGGGGACTGGGCACTGGGCCTACGAAGAAACCGGGTACGTGGGCGGCGTCCCGACGCGTTTGGAAACGTCTTCAGATCTTCAGAGAAGTTGTCTTACGGAGGGGCGCGCACGTATCCACCCTGCTGGTAGTCGGCTACGCAAGCGCGCTCGCGCCACACCGCATACAGCTCGAGGACTGTTGTGTATGGATCGCACACCGCCATCTGCCCACTGCCGACAGATCACTGACGTCAGTTTATGCGACGGCGGCTGCGCCATCCGGTGTACAAGGGTCTCGCTTGAGTTCCCCCAGCCCGCCTTGCGAGAAAGTGCATAGCAATAATTGCTCACGTCGTACACGGCACGCGGCACGGCGCAAGGCGCCGAGAGAGGGATTGGCGGGCAGTTGCTCTACGTCGAGTGCTCTCCCGACCGCGGCGACGTGGCACCTCATGTGCACCGCTCCTCGACGAATCACCGGTACGTGGCAGTGAAGTCAGCAGTCGCTCTGTAATCGTTACCCGATAACCACTACTGCGCCGAGGAGTCTGTCATGAGATCAGAGCAGCATGCGTCGATCCGCGAAGGTGGTGAGCGTTCCGCCGGGGGCACAGCGCTGCCGCGCGACGTCGGAACGACCGAACGCCCGCTGATCGCAACGCCCGCCGCGTTGGCGCTAGAAACTGCAGATTCGGTGTTCAGATGGTACGTGGCCATGTTGAGATTGGCCTTCGGCCTTCGACGAACCGACGGCCGTGGCGAGGTGCAAGGCTTGAGCGCGCCCCCTTCGCCGGTTAAGCGCGAGGAATCCGCACCCAACTCAGCGCCGCACTCCTCTGAGCGCATGAAGAGCAGTGGTGACGTGCAAAGTTTTATCGCGTCCCCCGCACCGGCACCACCGACACCGTCCGCGGAATCGTCGCGCGTCGCCGCGTTGCCCTCGATGCCAACTGCTGCGGTAAAACTGCGGCCGAAGCGCAGAAAGACGGCGTCGCGGGGAAAGAACAAGACACGTTCCTCGAAGATCTCAAGTATGAAGCGCCGTCACCGCCGCGCTGCTTGAGCCGTAGCCTCGCCCACTCTCACCGTGGAAGTGACGTACAGCGAGGTCATGGAGGCCGCCTGCGCGTTTCGATGTACCGGGAACTCGCCTGAATCAGTTTTCGGGATTCCTGACGACGTGATCGTTAAGCTGCTAAACGTAGATTGCCCATAACGTCAGAGACTGCGACGCGGATGCATGAGATCCTGACGAAGATTCGGCCGGGAGCTGTGCGGCGCATGCGCGGCGCCCAATTGACATAGAGCGACGCCTCGTATTGAAGGCGATGCGCGAATTGGGTCGGTGCCGACCAATCATCCATGGATTCTTTCGGCATTCCAGCCATCGCTCCTCGGGTACCGCATCACTTGTCACTTGACTCCAGTTGCTCGACCGGACGAAAGAGGTGACGAAATGCTTCGATTCATCGTTGGCGCGCTTGTCGGCGGCATCGCCAGTTATTACTGGCGGGAGAACATTCGGCATTACATATCCGACAGGTTGCCCCATCTTCGCGAGCGCGCAGCCGACGGCCTGGAAAGCCTCGGCGACCGCGCCGGCGGGGCCCTGGACCAAGCCCGATCGCGCATCGACACCGCTGTTCATACGGGGCAGGAACGACTGCGGCCGACCGGTACTGCAGGCAGTGAGCATAATCGAGAGTGAGATGAAGGGCGCAATCCTCCGGCATTGAGACCGCTCAGATCCCGACGGCCGGGAACGTCCTCGTCGATCTGCTCGGGTCAATGCGAACTCTCAGGGCGCAGGTACTGACGCCCCATCTACAGGTAGGACGAATCCGGGCGCTGCTCTCTCGGAAGGGAACGGTTAGGGAGAACGAAATCGCCCGCGTTCGCGGAACTCGAATCCAGCACCGCCGCTGATGCATTTCTGAATCTGGCGGCGCCCGATGTCGATGAGGGTTTTGATGATCTGCTTCGCCGACTCGGACGCCCGGCCTAGCCCATCATCCCGTCCACCCAATCTGGTTATCGCGCCTGTTCGTGATGAGTTCAACGCCTCCCACGCCGCGCTAAAACACCGCTATTCAAACGCCGATGCTCACCGAGACTTATTAATGCCTTTGGCAACCCACGCCCACGACGATGGGCGCACATGCCGGACCTCTGCGTTGAGCCAGGCGCGAGCGGGCCGCAGCTCGCGCGCATCGGCGAACGACACCGCGGAGGCGCCCAGTCATCACGGCCGGCGATGCCGCGAGGCGCTTGCCACGGTGGAGGGCGCAAACACGCGTCTCGTGATTGCTCCACGCACGCCGCCGGCTGCAGCGCGCAACTAGGTCGACGACGAGGCCGAAGCCGGTGGCACCCCGATTGCGGCGACGTCGCGCATCACTATGCGCTATCGAGGAACCACGTGAGCATTCGATCGCGGATGAGCGGGCGTCGCGATGACCGCGGGAATCCCGGACCGGAAACCCCTCGCGTTGTAATTCTGCCGGTCGTCGAGGAGGAAGCCCGTGTCGGCAAGCGCCTTGTGGAGAAAGGCCGCGTGCGCGTGCGAAAGCTCGTCCGCGAACGCGTGGTCGCACTCGACACGGTGCTGCGGCGCGACGATATCGTCGTTGAGCGGATTCCGGTCGATCGGCTCGTGTCCGAGCCGCCGCAGTCGCGTCACGAGGGCAACGTCCTCGTCATCCCGGTTGTCGAGGAGGTCCTGGTCAAGGGCCTGCGACTGGTCGAGGAGATCCGTATCACGAAGCGCCAGCAAGTGGCGCGGCAAGCAGTGAAGGTTCCGCTGCGACGCGAAGATGTCGTGGTGGAACGTCCGCGCTGAACCAACCGACGCCCGACACTACAGAGGAGCGACACAATGGCAAGGACAATTGTTGCAAGCTTTTCCTCCATCGCCGAGGCTGAGAAAGCGGCCGCGACCCTCGAAGCCGGCGGGATCAACCGGGCCGAGATTGAGGTGCTCGACAGCGCGGCCGCCCGCCAGTACGAGGAGCGATCGACCGCCGAGCGCCGCACCGGCGGCGGCTTCTGGAGTTGGCTACTTGGCGATGTTGAATCGGAGACCGAGCGCGGCTTCCCAGAGGAGGACGCGGCGTACTTCACCGAGACGATTCGTGGAGGCGCGGCTCTCTTGATGGTCACGACGAGCGACCAGAACGCCGACCGGGTCCGTCAGCTACTTGGCCGACGCGGCGCCCGGGATGTGCACGAACGCGGCACCGGCGTCCAAACTGCGACACGGGGTGAGACGGTCATCCCGGTCGTGGAGGAAGACGTGAAGATTGGCAAGCGGACGGTCGAGCGTGAAACCGTCAGGGTGTACCGTCACGTCACTGAACGTCCGATCGAGGAGCATCTGCGCCTGCGTCAGGAGCGGATCCGGGTCGAGCGCCGGCCCGTCAATCGGCCCCTCAACACTGTGCCGCGCGAGGCGTTCAAGGAAGAGACCATCGAACTCCGAGAGATGGCGGAAGAGCCGGTGGTTGAAAAGCGCGCGCGGGTGGTCGAGGAGGTCGCCATCGGTAAAGAAGTCGAAACGCGGGACGCGACGGTTCGTGACAAAGTCCGACGCACCGACGTCGACGTTGAGCGGACCGGCGACGACTTCGCGGCCATGGAGGGCGACTTCCGGCGCCACTGCGCGGCCGCTCACGGCGGTCGTGACATCTATGAGCAATGCGGTCCCGCCTATCGTTATGGCTTCGCGGCTGCGTCGGCCCGGCATGACGTTGGTGACTGGGCCACCGCCGAGCCGGATCTGCGACGCGGTTGGGAAGCAGACCATCCGGGCACATGGGAGCGCTTTAAGGACTCGATTCGCTATGCCTGGGATCGGGTCCGCGGCCGGGCGCGCGCCGCGTAACGGCATGGTTCCGACCCAGAGCCAGCCTTACTACTGCGAGTGAAGTAAAGGACGCCGGATGGCAAGTGCTGAGAACATCAGAGTGCTTGCCATCCGGACGTCTCGTCGTCGACTGGGGCGCATCGGGCGTCCGTGCGGTCTCGCGCATATCGCGCGTATATTAAGGCGGACGCAAGCTCTTAACGCCTCAAGGGTAGCGGCGGCACGCACGCGATCGATCTATCGACCCTCAAGAATAGTCGACCGATGATGGCAATGGTTTGCTTGACCCGACCGTTATGGCACTTGTCGTCGCGGTATACCGGGATTCGCCCCTGCGGTCGTCGGATGGCCACATCTATACAGCTCACGCGTGCGGCCGTGAGCGAGAAGACGGCGTGTGGGAGGGGTGGTTTGAGTTCCTGACACACGATGGCAGCGCCGTGCTGCGGTCCGAGCGCGAAACCACCCAACCGACTTTCGCCGACCTTGAACGCTGGGCAAGCGGAATAAGACCGGTGTATCTCGAGGGCGCGCTCGAACGGACTTTGACGCCGCCGTCAGTTATCGTCGAGCGGCCGGTCACCGAACCGGTTTTTACTGGGCCGGCTCCGCTCAAGCAACCTGTGGTAGTGCCGGCGTCTGAGACAGCACCCGTGCTGAATCCGTTCCTGGTATATGCGACGGGCGAGGCGGCACTGCGGGAGCAACTCGTGGCGCTTCCGCGATGGCACCTTCGCGCCATTATCGTCGCCTATGATTTTGCGGAGCCTTCCGATCTTGACCTGGAAGTGCTAACGACGGAGGAGTTGGTCGAGTTGATCGTCCGTGCAGTGCGTGCGCGCCGCGCTGCTTGATGATCCGGTCGATGCAACACGAGGCTTGCTGGCGTTGGCCTTGCGCCGTCAAGCAAGCCGAGCGAGGGGCTGGGTTGCAGGCATGTGATGTGACGTATGTGGTGTGTGGTATCACTGACCGGCGGACTCGGCCCGTCGTTCGTTCACCTTGGTGATTCATCCGTCGCCGTCCAGTCGCGCGGCGGGGCCTCTGGCGCGTCCCGTCTGAGCGGCGCACCCAACGCCGCCTGCTGCACCGCCGTCCACGGGCTCGGCGCCCAACCGGTGCCGGCGTACGCGGTCTTGGAATGCTCGAAGCCTTCAGGGAAGAACATCGCGCGCCAGTCCTGCCCGTTATAGCGCCGCAGCTCAAGGTCGTAGCCGTGCCGCTGCATGCCGGTCACAACGTCGCCAACGCCGCGCCAGTTGTCGAAGCAGCGGTGCAGGAGTCGAAGCTCGGGCTCAGTCGGTTCAAGCGACAGAAAGCCGAGAGCGGCACGGAGAAGCCGGCCGCGGGCGTCTAGTTCCACCATCCGGCCCGCTCGACCACGCTGCGCAGCTTCAATGCCTTGGCGAGTTCGGCCTTCGCGAGCGGCCACGTTGCCTGGTCCCATTGGCTGTGTAGGATGCGCCGAATCAGCAACGTGAGGCGAGGCCAGGGCAGGAGAAACGGAAGTGGTCTATTCACTATTCTATGACTTGATCCGCCCGCAGCAGCAGCGACGGCGGGATCGTGAGGCGGAGGGCCTTGGCGGTCTTAAGGTTGATGACGAATTCGAAGCGAGAGGCTTGCTGAACTGGAAGCTCGGCCGCTTTGGTTCCCCTGAGAATCCGATCGATGTACGCAGCGACGTCCTGACCAACCGCGGCATAGTTCGGTCCGTAAGAAAAGAGTGCGCCTTTTTCTACAAGCGCCTTGCGATGGGACGCTAGCGGAATCCGGCGCTCAAGACTTAACCGCAAGATGAGTTCAGGAAACTTGGTGGACAGGCTGGACGAGATGATCACAAGGCTCTCCACCTCACTCTTTCCCAATGCCGCGAACACCCCGCGGAGGTCGGCTTCGGTCGTCGCGTTCCGCTCGACAAGCCAGACGCCGATCTGTGGGGCGGCGTTCGTGAGGTCAGCCAGCCGCGGTAGTGTCGTCGGATCAGTCGGATCGATAAGGACGAGCACCCGCCGGAGTTGCAGTTCGGCCAGGATTTGGACACGCTTGTCGTGCAGCGAAAGCAGATTATCCGCGACGCCCGTCAGATTTGTGCCAGGTCTAGCGAGGCTCATCACGTAGCCGGCCGCGACCGGATCGGCAATATGCGCGAATACTACGGGGATCTTTGAGGTCGCCAACTGAGCCGCGCGAACCGCCTGGTCCTCGAATGCGAGGATGAGATCGACGTTGTTCCGTGCAAAGGCCCTCGCGGTCGCACGGGCGGCCTGTTCATCCGGCTGATTCCGATAGTCCAACTGAATGGTCTTGCCATCCTCGTAACCGAGACGTTTGAGGCTGTCGCGCAGCGAAGCAAGAGCGGGCGGCTCATGGTCCAGACCTACATGAAACAGGCCGATACGCGCGACCTTTGATGAGATCTGCTGCGCCTCGACGCCGAGCGGCGCGGCGAGAACGGCGCCGAGCCCAGTCACGAATGCGCGGCGGTTCACTCGATGACCTGATCCGCTCGCAGCAGCAGCGAGGGCAGGATCGTGAGGCCGAGGGCCTTTGCCGTCTTGAGATTGATGACCAGCTCGAACTTGGACGGCTGCTCGATTGGGAGGTCGGCAGGCCTGCTTCCCGCTAGAATTTTCGCGACATACCGTATACCGGCGCGCACGTGCTCGGCATAGTCGATCCCGTAAGACATTCGCCCGCCGCGCTCGGGGAATTGCCTCCGCGCATCGATCGCTGGCAGTCGGTTCATCGCCGCGAAATCGACAATTCTCGCCATCGACGTAGAAGTAAGAGGGCTCGGCTCGACCATGACGCCATCGAGCCGTGCTCTTTGGATTTCATTGAGCGCGGGTCCGACGTCGACGAGTTCCCGAACCTCTAAGGGATGAATTCTGACCCCAAGGCTTCGGCTGGCGAGTTTCATTCGGCCCAGCACTTCGGCGCGAATTTCTGGATACGGATACACGAGTACGGCGATCTCTCTGAGCTTCGGTACACATTGCTTGAAGACCTCGAGCCGTTTGGGCGATAGCTCGTACGTCAACGTGGCGACGCCAGTAGTGTTGCCGTCGGGTTGACCGAGACTTTTGACGAGACCAAGCGCCACCGGGTCCCCGCTAAGAACCATGATGATCGGAATTGTCGCGGTCGCCCGCTGGGCGGCCCGAATCGCAGGAGGCGTCACAGCGATCAGAATGTCGACTTTCAGGGCCACCAGCTCGGCCGCCAAACCGGGGAACGTATTGTCTTGTCCTAACCTGTATTCGATTCGAGTGCCGCTCTCTTCCGCGTAGCCCAAATCGCGAAGCCCTCGGCGGAAGACGTCCAGCGTCGTCAGGGGCTCCGGAGGAGACAGAATGCCGATACGCGGCGATTTGGTGCCGGTCTCCGCGCCGATGGCAAACCGGGGCCGAACGAGAACGACGGTGCTGAGCGGCGCGGCGAGCGCGGCTCCGAGGCCAGTGACGAAGGCGCGATGGTTCATCGGCGGGATGCTAGCGCGTGGCCCTGCGGCCGACAAGACGGCCCGGGGGTTATGGGCGGATTTGTGATCTGAACCGAACGAGACTGCTGCGGCTACTGCCTAGCGATGCGAAACATGCAGCGACGGAGCCGCGTGTAACTCGCTGCGAACACGACGACGGCACGCGAAGTGCTTGATTTCGCGTACCGCCGCCGATAGGTTACGAATCAGTTGCTCTGCCTCTGAGCTACCCCGGCGTTCGTGGTGGGAGTCGCCTGTGGAGTCTACCACTTGCGCGGCAGTGTCGTCATCGGCAAATGCGCGTTGGTTCCGAGTTTGGGTTCGAAAATGCCTACGACGGGGCGCTCGGTCCGGGAGATCTCGCTGCGCAGGTGTGCAGACGATATTGCCGCCGATCGTGAACCACACTTCCGCTCGCGGATTATTGCGATACGATCGCGCCTGCCTGTGCGATGGAGGTCAGCACTGACGCGACTGTGCTGAACCACCGAAGGAGAGCGCGATGGTACGAATCATCGACATGGAGTGCAGCATCCCGCGAACCGAGGCGAGCCAGCCCGAGCCGGGCCACGATCAAGAGCCGATCGCCGCTCAGCCGGCCGGGTACGGCATGGCCAACTACAGCCGCATCTTCAAGTCGCGCCGCGAGGGCACCGACCATCGCCCCGACATGAGCCTCGACGCCTACGTCGACAAACTCGGCAAGCTCGGAATCGTGCGCTCCGTGCCCTTCGGCATCACGAATGAGGAAGAGACCGCGCTGCTGCGGCGCTATCCCGATCGATTCATCGGACTGGCCCGCATCAGCATCAACGCCTTCAAGGGCATGACGGGCGTCCGCGAACTCGAGCGCCTGGTGCGGGAGGAAGGCTTCAAGGCGCTCGGCGTCTCCGCTCTCGTCGACATGATTCCCGCCAGCGACCGCCGCTACTACCCGCTCTACACCAAGGCCGCCGAGCTCAGGATCCCTGTGCGCATCTACTCCTCGATGAACTATGCGAACGACCGGCCGTACGACCTCGGCCATCCGCGGCACCTCGATCAGGTCGCGATGGATTTCCCGGAGCTTCGTATCATCGGCGGGCTCGGCGGCTGGCCGTGGGTCAACGAGATGGTGGCGCTCGTGCGCCGACATCCGAATCTGCACATGGACACCTCGGCGCATCGCGCGAAGTATCTCGGCCAGCCCGGCTCGGGTTGGGAAATGCTGATGCAGTTTGGCAACACGCTCATCCAGGACAAGGTGCTGGTGGGCCTCTCAGCCGGGCTGGTTGGCCAGCCGTACGAGACCTTGATCGACGAGTACCTGAATCTGCCGCTGAAGGACACCGTGAAGGAAAAATGGCTCTACGGCAACGCCGCGCGCGTGTTCGGGTTGGCCTGACGCGCCGATCGTGACGGCGGATCTCTCGCCACTGCCGGGCGCCGACCGCGGCGGCACGCTCGAGGGCCTCGTCGTCCTCGAGCTCGCGCGGACGCTTGCCGGCGAGCTCGCGGGCGGGCTGCTCGCCGACCTGGGTGCCACGGTCATCAAGATCGAGCCGCGCGACGGCTCACCCCTTCGCCGACGTGGGTTGAGCATCGCCGGCGAGGACTCGCTGTACTTCCAGTCGGAGAACCGTGGCAAGTACTCAGCCGTCGCCGAACTGGACGAGCTCGCGCGCGAGCCCTGGCTGGCGACGCTGCTCGTGTCCGCCGACGCCATCGTGGAGGATCTCGGCCCCGGCCGTCTCGAGTCGTCCGGGCTCTCGCCGGACGCCCTGCACGCGAGAAACGCGCGCCTCGCGGTCCTTCGCATCTCACCATTCGGCCAGACTGGGCCCTTGGCCGGCGAGCGCGGCGACGATCGCATCGCCCAGGCGTTCTCCGGTATGCAGTTCGCGACGGGGTTCCCCGATCGCCCGCCGATTCCGGTGACCGTGCCGCTGGCTGAGGCGTGGTCCGCGATCCTCGGCGCCAGCACGCTCCTGATGGCCGTCTTTCACGCGCGGCGCAGCGGCCACGGACAGGTCGTCGACATCGGCCTCTATCAGACCGCGCTGCGCATGCAGGAGGACGTCGTCATCCGTCATCACACGACGGGCGCGGTGGCCTCGCGCATGGGCACCGAACCCGCGACGGTGGTTCCGGCGAACGTCTACCCCACGCGGGACGGGGGCTTCATCGCGCTCTCGGGCGCCGGCGATCAGCCGTTCGCCCGGCTGTGCGAGGCGATCGGGGCACCCGGGGCCGTCAAGGATCCGCGCTTCGCGACCAGCGCGATGCGCCTGGCGAATCGCGCCGCGGCCGACGAGCTGGTGCGCTCCTGGGTCGGCCGTCACGACCTCGCCGACGTCGAGGCGCGTTTCATGAAAGCAGGCGTCGCCGGCACCGCCGTTCGCTCGGTCGACGAGATCATCGGCGACGCTCATGTGCAGGCGCGCCGGTCCGCCCTGTCTCTCACGTCGTTCTCGGGCCGTGGCTTCCTCACCCCCGCGCCGACGCCGAGGTTCTCGCGCACGAGCGCCCGGGACGCGAAGAGCGCGCCACGCCTGGGCGAGCACACGGCGATGATTCGCGCGTGCGTCGACCGCCTCGGCGCGCGACGGAGGCCGGACGCGAGCATGCCGAGCGCGCGCGGCCCCGGGGCTCTGGCCGGTGTGCGCGTGCTGGACCTGTCGCAGTGGCTCGCCGGTCCCGCGGCCGCGGCGCTGCTCGGCGACTTCGGGGCCGACGTGATCATGGTCGAGCTGCCCGCGACGGGCGCGTCGCCGATGGACGGCCCGGGCAGTCGCGGAACCGGGTTTCCGGTGACGAACCGGAACAAGCGCAGTGTCACGCTCGACGTCCGTGCCGCGCGCGGGCGCGAGGTGTTCCTCGAGCTGGCCCGCCTCAGTGACGTGATCGTCGAGAACTTCAGACCTGGCACCCTCGAGCGCTGGAACCTCGGGCCCGCAGAGCTGCACGCGATCAATCCTCGACTGGTCATCCTGCGCTCGTCCGGATTCGGTCAGAGTGGGCCGTACGCGGCCCGCGCGGCGTTCAACCCGGTCGGCCTCGCCTTCGGTGGCATGACGTATCTCAACGGGTTTCCGGACCGGCCGCCCTGTCGCGACGGCGTCACGGCCGGCGACTACTCGACCGCGCTCTTCAACGTGCTCGGCGTGATGGCTGCCCTTCTGCGCCGCGATCTCGACGGCGAGGGACAGGTCGTGGATACCGCGATGTACGAGTGCGCCCTGCGTCTCACCGGCGATCTGCTCGCGGTTCGCAGCGCGCTCGGCATTCGGCGCGAGCGCGCGGCCGGCGATTCGCCGCTGTATCCGAGCAGCCTCACCCTCGAGGCCGCCGACGGGCGCTTCGTCGCGGCCTCCGCCGGCGGCTGGCCAGACTTCACCGACGCGCTCGGCCGGTTGGGACGTCTGCGCGCCGAGGATCCGGCGCGCATCAAAGAGGAGTGCGCGAAGCTGATCGGCGCGCTTGCGGCCGACGAGGCGGTGGCCGTCTTGCGGCAGGCCGGGCTCGCCGCGAGCGTGGTGAATTCGATCGCCGACCTGGTCCGCGAGGCGCACCTGTGGAGTCGCGGCGATCTCGTGCGACGCGCCGATGGCAACGCGGGCGAGATCGTCACGCAAGGAATCGTACCGGTGCTGTCGCGAACGCCAGGTCGGCTCGGCGATTGGTCGCGTCGTCCCGGGTCGGACAACGCGGACGTCCTCGGAACCCTGCTGGGCTACTCGCCCGATCGGATTCGCGAGGTCACCTCCGCAACAGGCACGCAGCCTATCAGGCCGTAAATTCGGACGCTCGTCGGTGCAGTGTTGCAGGGCGTCAGCCAACCCCGAGCACCTTTGTTCGTGCAACGGGTGATAACCGAGGAGGCGCCGCTGATGGCAGGGTATTGGGAACGCGAGGGGCTCGAGCGCGCGATTCTCGACGCGCTCGCGGCCGCAGGGCGCGACGTCGGCGCGCTGACCGTCGACGACCTCGCGCCCGCGGACCACTTCCACGGCGGCGGCAAGCCGGCGACCGACCGCCTCGCGCGGCGCGCCGGCATCCGTCAGGGCATGCGCGTGCTCGACGTCGGCGGCGGACTCGGCGGCCCGGCCCGAACGCTGGCCGCGGCATACGGCGCGTACGTCACGGTGATCGACGTGACGGAGTCGTTCGTCCGCACCGGTGCCGCGCTCACGGCGCGGGTCGGCCTCGCGGATCGCGTCGAGCATCGCGTGGGCGATGCGCTCGCGCTCGACGTCCCGCCCGCGAGCTTCGATGTGGTGTGGACGCAGAACAGCGGGATGAGCATCGCCGACAAGGAGCGCCTCTACGCCGGCTTCGCGCGCGCGTTGCGCCCCGGCGGGTTGCTCGCGACGCAGGAGCCGATGGCCGGCCCCGCCGAGCCAGTCATCTTCCCCGTGATGTGGGCGCGCGACGCGTCGTCGAGCTTCCTGCGCACGCCGGCGGCGATGCGGGCGGTGATGGAGGCCGCCGGATTCCGCGTGCGGGTCTGGGACGACGTGACCGCGGAGACGGCCGGTCCGGGCACCGCGGACGCGATCCCGCCGTTCTTCGCGTCGCGGATCATCATGGGCGACGCGCTCGACCCCATCGTGCGCGCCGGCCACCGGAACCGCGAAGAAGGTCGACTCGTCTCGATCCAGGCGGTCCTCGACCGCGCGTGACGACGACACACACGCACGGTGCGATCGGTGTAGGATGCACCGCGCGCACGATGACGATGGAGAACGGCGGATGACACGACTGAAGGGCCGCGTGGCGCTGGTGACCGGGGCGCAGCAGGGCATCGGCCGGGCCATCGCGCTCGCCTTCGCCCAGGAGGGCGCGGACGTCGTCGTGAACTACCTCGACGACCTCGGCGCCGCCGAGCGGGTGGCCACGGACGCGCGGAAGAGCGGCGTCCGCGCGCTGGTCGTGCAGGGCGATGTCAGCCGCGTCGAGGCGTGCCAGGCGCTGGTCGGGCGCGCCGTGCAAGAGCTGGGCGGCCTCGACGTGCTGGTGAACAACGCGGGCGTGTATCCGCGATCGCCCTTCCTCGAGCTCTCTGAGCGTGAGTGGGATTTCGTCCTGGACGTCAATCTCAAAGGCTCGTGCTTCTGCGCCCAGGCGGCCGCCAAAGCGATGATCATCGGTGGACGACGACGCGGATCCATCATCAACCTGTCGTCGTCGTCAGTCCGTGGCCAGCCGCGCGGCGTGCACTACACCGCAAGCAAGGGCGGCGTCATCACGATGACGCGCACAATGGCGCTCGAGCTCGCGCCGCACGGCATCCGCGTCAACGCGATCGCCCCCGGCACCACGGACACCGCGCAGCCGCGCGGCGGCAACACCGAGGAAGAGCTGGTGGCGATGGCCAAGACGATTCCGCTCGGCCGCATCGCGCAGCCGGAAGACATCGCGAGCGTCGCCGTGTTCCTGGCCGCCGACGAGTCGCGCCACATGACGGGCCAGACGCTGCACGTCAACGGCGGCCTGTTGATGCGCTGAGGCGTGGCGTCGCGTTCCACCGCCGTGGCCGCCGTCCTGGTGGCGTCGCTGCTCGTGTATGCCGCCGTCGCCGTCGTGTATCGCTGGTGGCCGTCGGCCGTCATGGCGCCGCTCCTCGCGGGACTCTTATGGCGCCGTCACCGCCGCGCCCGCTTCACCGCCTACGTGTTCTTCTCCGTACTCGCCGTGCGCGGTGCGCTGACCGGTGTGTGGGCGCTGCCGGCCTATGCTCTCGCCGCCGTCGGGCTGCTGCAGACGCCGGCCGCGCGCGGAGCGTGGCCGCGACTGCGCGCCGGCCGAGTCCGCGCATCCGCCGGCGACCCGGGGCCGGATGATAGAATGCGCTCCACATGAAGTTCCTCTGCCTCGACTGCGATCAGCCGATGAAGCTTCACTCGACCGAGGGACCGGACGAAGGCTCGCTGTCCGTCACGTTCCGCTGTCCCGAGTGCGGATTCCGCGTCGCGATGCTCACCAACCCGTTCGAGACGCAGATGGTCCGCAGCCTCGGCGTCAAGGTCGGCGGCCGGACAGTGCCCGCCGAGCCGTTCGAGAATCTCCGCGCGACGATGGCGGGCGCGCGGCCCGACGTCTTCGAAGGCACAGGCGCGAGCGGCGGCTCCTGCCCGTTCGCGGCCGCCCTCGGTGGCGCAGAGACGTCATCGCCGACCGCCGAGCCGGCCGGCGTGAGCTGGGACGCGGGAGCGGCCGCACGGCTCGAGCGCATCCCGAGCTTCATCCGGCCGATGGCCAAGCGGTCGATCGAGCGGTTCGCGGCGGAGCGCGGGTATCCGTCGATCACCGAGACGGTGATGGACGAGGCGCGCGCCGTGTTCGGCATGTAGGCCATGACCCGCGCCGACCTCGTCCTGCGCATGGCGCAGGCCGCCGGCTGGCCACGCGCTTCGACCGAGCGCGCCTTCCGCGCGATGCTCACGGCCATGCGGACGGCGCTCCGGCGAGGCGAGCCCGTCACCCTGGTCGGTTTCGGCACGTTTTCGGTGGCGCGGCGGCGGCCGCGCACGGTTCGCAACCCGCGAACGGGCCACACTGTCACGGTCGCCGGCCGCGCGCCGCGCTTCAAGCCCTCCGCTCACCTCAAAGCGACAGTCCGCTAGAGATTTTCGGCTAGAATAGCTCGCAGTGTTCCGTGTCGGCGTCGCGCTGCTGCTGTGCCTCCTCGCGCTGATGATCCCGCCTGCCGACGCCGAGACCCAGGCCCCCAGGTTCAGCGCCGAAGCCGTGCTGCTGATCGATCCTGATGGAAAGGTCATCTACGCCAAAAACGCCGAGACCGAGCGAGCACCGGCCAGCCTGGTCAAGCTGATGACGCTCTATCTCGCGTGCGAGGACATCGACGCGGGCCGCGCCGACCCCGAGGAGATGGTGACCGTGAGCCGTCACGCGGCCACGGTCGGACGGTATCGCATGGGTCTGCGCACGGGCGAACAGGTACCGTTGCGAGTGCTCCTCGAAGGCGTCGCGATCGCCTCGGCCAACGACGCCGCGTCCGCCCTCGCCGAGCGCTTGGGCGGCGACGAGCCGTCGTTCGTCGCGCGCATGAACGACAAGGCCCGGGAGCTCGGATTGACCGGCACGCGCTTCGCCAACCCGCACGGGCTGCCCGATGCGATCCAGCGGAGCAACGCACGCGATATGGCCGCGCTCACGGGGCGGCTCATCCAGGACTACCCGATGTCGAGGCCTCTGCTCGGCGGCCAGACGTTCATCTACCGGGGACGTGTGTACGCGCGACACATTTCGCTGTTCAGCGACCCGGGCGGCGTGCAGGCCCTCAAGACCGGATTCACGCAAGAGGCCGGATACAACCTCGCGGTCTCGGCCTGGCGTGGGGGCCAGCAGTTCCTGATGATCGTGCTGGGAGCGCGCACGCGCGCGCAGTCGTTCCTCGACGCCAAGAAGCTGCTACATTACGGCTTCGTCGAAACCGGCCTCGAGGCGGAGGCGGTGAAGCCGGTGCCCACTCGCAAGTCCGTTCGCGCGCGACGCGCCACCGCCACACGGCCCTGATCGTCGCGCGATGGCGATTCGAGGGTACGTCTTCGACGCCTACGGCACCCTCTTCGACGTCCACTCCGTCGTGGAGGCGGGAGGGGCGCTCACGCCGGATCCTCTCGCACTCTCCGTGCTTTGGCGCCAGAAGCAGCTCGAGTACACGTGGCTCCGGTCGCTCATGGGCCGCTACGAGGACTTCTGGAAGGTGACCGAGTCGGCGCTGCGCCACAGCGTGAAGCGTCTGGGAATCGCGGCAACCGACGCCGAACTGGCGCGGCTGATGGCCGCGTATGAGACGCTCGCGTGCTTCCCGGAGGTTCCGGAGGCGCTGGCGCGCGTGGCGGGATCGCCCCGCGCAATCCTGTCCAACGGCGCGCCACGGATGCTCGCGGCCGCGGTCGCCTCGAGCCGGCTCGAGCCGCTCATCGACCATGTCCTCTCGGTGGACCTCGTGAAGATTTACAAGCCGGCGCCGGCCGTCTACGCGCTCGGGCCGAGCGTGCTCGGCATACCCGCCCAGGATCTACTGTTCGTATCCTCGAACGGCTGGGACGTGGCAGGCGCCAAAGCGTTCGGCTACCGCGTGGCGTGGTGCAATCGCGTCGGCGCACCCGCGGAGGAGCTTGGCGTGCGCGCCGACTACGTCGTGACCAACTTGATGGAGCTCCCTACCCGCGAGTGATCAGTTCACGGTGACGGCGTGGGCCCACGCGTAACTGAGGGGATTCGGGGGACGTGACTGCCCACGCGTAACTGAGGAGATTCGGGGGACGGTGACTGCCCACGCGTAACCGAGGGGGTTTGGGGGACGGTGACTGCCTACGCGTAACTGAGGGGGTTTGGGGGAAGCGGAACGGGTCCCCCCAATCCAACGACAAGAGCGGCCCGCGGAGGACGCGAGCCGCTCGCGATCGCTGGGGCGCTGCGCGCCTTACCGCTTGCCGAGCTTCTTGCGCTTCACGTAGGCCCAGAGCTTCTTGGTCATGACCGAGGGTCCGATCGGGCCGCCGCCGAACACGGACTCGAGCGAGTCCTTGCAGCCCTTGAAGCTGATGTGATAACCGCCGAACGCCTTCTTGGCCTTCGCCATGTCCCCTCCTCGTACGTGGTGGTGACCCCTCGATCCTCGGACGCCAGGGGTATCACTACCACAGGTACGAGCGAGAGAAAACAAAAAACCCAATGGATGGGGCACTCCGCCGACGGCAAAATACCCCCTACCCCTATGGGTCGCGTCGGACGCTCAGCGACGGAACGCCGGCATCACCTCGCGTGCGAACCAGCGCAGCTGCTCCTTGAACTCTTCCGGCGGCAAGCCCTCGGCCCAATGGATCATGAAGTCCTCGAGCCCCGGATATTTCGCCTCGATCGACTTGATGCCCTCGATCACGTGCGCCGGTGGACCGCAGAACCACGCCTTCTGTTGAATGCCGTCGGCCAGATTCGGTACGCGCGCGGGCGCGCCCGGCGTGCCCCACGTGCGGCCCTGCTCGTCGGCATAGCGCACGAACCCGAACGGCGCGAACCACTTGTACCGCTCGTCGTGCGAGGGTTCCACGCGCCGCTTGGCTTCCTCGGGCGTGTCGGCCAGATACAGGCCCGCGCCCCAGATGACGTCCTCGCCGAGCTGCTTGCGGTGGCCGTACTTTGCGCACGCGTCACGGTAGGCCTTGAGGACGTCGTCGAGAATCTTCTCGCCGTTCAGCGTCACCATGGCCTTGAAGTTCTTAGAGGCCATGTAGTCGATCGACTTGCTGCTCGCGATCGGCATCCAGATCTCGACGGGCAGGTACTTCGGGCGCGGCACGCACGTGATCTCCGACAGCTGATACCCGCGGTACTCCACGGGTGGCGGCACGTCGTAGGCCTTGCCGTGGTGGCTGAACGATTCCTCGTTGAAGCACTTCAGCATCAGGTCGACCTGTTCCTCGAACAGCTCGCGGTTCGCCGCCTGGTCGATGACCGGCGCGCCGAACGATTCGACCTCGCGCGAGTGGTAGCCGCGACCGACACCCATGATGACGCGACCGTCGGTGACGATGTCCGCCATCGCGTAATCCTCTGCGATACGGATCGGATGCCACATCGGCAGCACGTTGAACGCGCAGCCGAGCTTCAGCCGCTTGGTCTGCGTCGCCAGCCAGAGCGAGAGCTGGATCAGGTTCGGCAGACACTCGTAGCCCTCGTGCTGGAAGTGATGCTCGGCGGTCCACAGCGCGTAGTAGCCGAGCGCATCCATCTCCTGCGCAATGTCCTTGGCCGTCCAGAACACCTCGGAGAAGCGCGCATTGTCGTAGCGGCGCGCGTCCGCGGGGGTGCCGGCGAGGCCGATGTTCTCGAGCTCGATCTGACCGACGTACAGGGAGTGAAATCGCTTAATCATCGAGCCGTCCATCCTCCGTCGACGACGAGTGTGTGTCCGGTGACGTACGAAGCGGCCTCGCTGGCGAGGAACACCGCGCAGGCCGCGATTTCTTCGATAGTGCCGCGCCGCTCGGCGGGTGTGATCGCCTTCACCGCGGACTCATCGCCGCCGACGCCGCGCATGACCGGCGCATCGCCGCCGAGAATCCGCACGGTGTTCGCGCGCAGTCCCGTCTGCACCGCGCCCGGTCCGATCGCGTTGATCGTGATGCCCTGCGCCGCATGGGTGATCGCCAGTTGTCGCGTGAGCCCGACCACGCCGTGCTTGGAGGCCGTGTACGCCGGCCCGCCGCCGGAGCCGACCACGCCGGCCACGGAGGCGATGTTGATGATGCGGCCGCGACCGGCGGCGACCATGTCCACGAGCGCGCGCTTGCATGCGAAGAAGGTGCCGGTGAGGTTGATGGCGATCACGCGCTCCCACACGCTGGGCGTCAGCTCCGTGACCGGCGCGTAGCCGTCGAGAATGCCCGCGGCATTGACGAGCACGCCGAGCGGGCCGAGCTCGCGAACGGCGCCGCCGATGGCCGCGTCCACGTCGCTCCAGCGGCTGACGTCGGCCTGAATGAACGACGCGTGCCCGCCCGCCCCGGTGATGGCCGCGGCCGTCTCTTTGCCACCTTCGGGCAGCAGATCGACCACGGCGACGGGCGCGCCCGCCTGGGCCAGTGCCATCGCGATGCCGCGGCCGAGGCCGGAGCCGCCGCCGGTGACGACCGCGCAGCCGGAAACGAGTGTGCTCATGCGAAAACTCCTTTGGATGTGGGAGTGTAGCACGCGGTCTGGCGCCTTGACCCGCCCCGATCGGACCGCTACGCTCGCCGAATCCGCTCACGGCGGATCAACGGGGGGGTTTCGTATCGAACGTCTACGGCGGATGGTGCGGCGAGAGCGTCGTGCGCCGACGGCGCTCCAGTCCGTGCTCAATTCCATCGCGCGCACGGCCGCGAAGCTCTGTGATGCGCGCGACGCGCGCATCTCGCTGCTCGACGGCGACGAGTTCCGCCTCGTCGCCTACACCGGCAAAGCGCCGCTGGTGATGCGTGAGTCGCATCCCGTCGACCGACGCATGCCGCAGGGCGACGCCGTTCTGAAGGCTCGAGTGCTGCACATCCGCGACATGCAGCGCGCGGTGCGTGATCGGTACACGGCCTTCGCCGCAGTCGCGCGCGCGTCGGGGATGCGCACGGTGCTCGTGTCTCCGCTGACGCGCGGACGCGCCGTGCTCGGGGTGATCCTCATCCGACGCGACCGCGTGCAGCCGTTCACCCCGAAGCAGATCGCGCTCCTCAAGACGTTCGCGGATCAGGCCGCCATCGCCGTCGAGAACGCGCGGCTCTCGGACGAGCTCGGCGCGCGCAACCGGGCGCTGAAGGACGCGCTCGATCAGCAAACGGCCACGGCCGAGATTTTGCGCGTCATCTCGACGTCGCCCAGCGATATCCGCCCGGTGCTCGACACCGTCGCGCGCAATGCGGCCAGCCTCTGCAATGCCACCGACGTCACGATCTTTCTCGTGGAGGGCGGTCGATTGCGGCGCGAAACGCACCATGGCCCGCTGCCCGACATCGACGCGCTCGGCGCAGCAGGACTCGACATCATTCCGGAGAACGTGAACGGGTACGCGGTGATCCAGCGAACGACCGTGCAGGTGGCGGACCTCCAGGCGGAAACCGAGCGTTTTCCGGGAGGAAGCGCATGGGCGCGGCGACTCGGCTTTCGGACGATGGTCAGCGTCCCTCTGCTCACGAAGGGCGCCGCGATCGGCGTCATCGCGGTCCGGCGCGCCGAGGTTCAGCCCTTCACCGACAGCCAGATCGCCCTCGTGGAGACGTTCGCCGATCAGGCCGTCATCGCGCTCGAGAACGTGCGGCTGTTCACGGAGCTCCAGGAGCGGAATCGCGCGCTGAGCGAGGCGCTCGAACAGCAAACCGCGACGAGCGAGATCCTCCAGATCATCAGCCGCGCGCCGACCCAGCCCATGCCGGTGCTGTTCGCCATCGCCGAGCGCGCGGCCCGACTCTGCGACGCGTGGAACGGGACGATTCTGCTCAGCGACGGTGCCGCCCTCCGCATGGAGGCCCATTACGGGCCGCTGCCGGAACAGGTCGGGATGAGCTTGCCGATCGATCGCGATTCGGTCTCGGGTCGCGCGTTCTGCGACGGGCGCCCCGTCCACATCGAGGACCTGTCGCGGGACGTCGAATTTCAGCTCGGCCGAGAAATCGCCATCCGTTTCGGCGTGCGCACCGCCCTGGCCGTGCCGCTGATCCGACAGGACGCGCCCGTCGGCGTCATTCTCATCCGGCGCGCCGAGGTCCGGCGCTTCTCCGACAAGCAGATCGAGCTCTTGCGGACCTTCGCCGACCAGGCGGTCATCGCCATCGAGAACGCGCGGCTGTTCACCAAACTGCAGGAGCGCAACCGAGACCTTACGACCGCGCTCGAGCAGCAGACCGCGACCGCCGAGATCTTGCGCACGATCAGCCGCTCGTACACGGACGTCCGACCGGTGTTCCAGGCGATCGTGGACAGCGCGACACGCCTGCTACGGGGGCACTCGGCCATCCTGAGCCGGATCGTGGACGATCGGATCGAGCTCGCCGCCTATACCCATACGGACCCGGCGGGCGACGCACTGCTCGAGTCCTTCTTCCCGATGCCGCTCCGCGCGTCCGGGACGGACGTCCGGCCAATACGCGAGCGCGTGATCGGCCAGCGAATCCCGTACAACGTTGCGGACGTCGAGACCGATCCGCGTGTGGGCGAGCGCGGACGCGCCAGTGCCCGGGCGCGCGGCTACCGGAGCCAGCTCGTCGTGCCGATGCTGCGGGACAGCGAGCCGATCGGCACGCTGGCGGTGACACGTCGAGAGGCCGGCGCATTCGACGACGACGAGGTCGCGCTGCTGCAGACCTTCGCCGACCAGGCGGTCATCGCGATCGAAAACGTGCGCCTGTTCAACGAACTGCAGGAGAGGAATCGTGCACTCACGGAGGCCCTCGATCAGCAGACGGCGACGAGCGAAATTCTGCGAGTCATTTCGTCCTCGCCAATCGATGTGCAACCGGTGCTCGACGCGGTGGCCGAGGCCGCCGCGCGACTCTGCAGCGCGAATGACGTCATCATCCGTCGTGTCGACGGCGACACGCTGCGACTGTGGGCCCATCACGGCGAGATTCCCGTACCGCAGCCCGACGTACCGTTGACGGCGAGCCTGGGGATCGGTCGGGCGGTCCTCGAGAAACGAACGATCCACGTCCGTGACGCCTCAGAAGCCGAGGCGAACGATGAGCACGTCGAGCTTCGCGCGTTCCTGCAGAGCGTCGTGCGCGCGCGGACGGTGCTCGCCACGCCCTTGATCCGCGACGATGTGGCGATCGGAGTCATCCTGATCCGCCGCCTCGAGGTTCGCCCATTCTCTGAGAAACAGATCCAGCTGCTCCAGACCTTTGCCGACCAGGCGGTCATCGCCATCCAAAACGTCCGGCTGTTCAAGGAGCTCCAGGCGCGCAATCGCGCGCTCATCGAGACGCTCGATCAGCAGACGGCCACGAGCGAGATCCTTCGCGTCATTTCGAGCTCACCGACCGACGTCCAGCCGACGTTCGAGGCGATCGCCACGAGCGCACGCACGCTGTGCGACGCCGCGCACGGGATGGTCTTCCGCTTCGATGGTGAGCTCATCCATCTCGCCGCGCATGACAACCTGACGTCTGAACAGCTCGACGCGGTGGCGGCCATCTTTCCGATTCCGCCCGGCCGCCAGAGCGTCACCGCGCGGGCGATCCTGACGGGCTTGGTCGTCCACGTGCGCGATCGGCGCGATGACCCCGAGCTCGAATACAACGTTCTGACTGAGAATTTTCCGGCCACCCTCGCCGTACCCCTCGTCCGCGACCGCGTCACGTTCGGCGCGATCACGGTGACGCGCGCGGAGGCCCGGTCATTCTCGCAGCGCGAGATCGACCTGCTGAAGACATTCGCCGATCAGGCCGTCATCGCCATCGAGAATGTCCGGCTCTTCAATGAGCTGCAGAGCCGGACGCAGGAGCTGACCCGCTCGGTGAGTCAGCTGACGGCGCTCGGCGAGGTCGGCCGCGCGCTCAGCTCGACGCTGGACCTCGAGACGATCCTCACCACCATCGCGTCGCGCGCCAGCCAGCTCACCGCGACGGACACGTGCGCGGTCTACGAATACGACGAGGCACTCGAAGAATTCCAGCTGCGCGCGACCCACAACGTGAACGCGCGCATCGTCGAGGCGACGCGCGCCCGGCGAATCCGAAAGGGCGAGGGCGCAGCGGGGCGCGTTGCCGAAACCCAGGCCCCCGTTCAGATCGAGGACCTCGCGCGTGAAGGCGCCTATCAGAGCCGGTTCCGGCCGGCCTTGCTCGAGGCCGGCGTGCGATCGGTGCTGGCCGTGCCGATGTTGCGGGAGGAGCGGCTGATCGGCGTGTTCATCGTCACGCGCAGGACGCCCGGCCGGTTCGGGGACGAAGTGCTCGCGCTCTTGCACACGTTCGCGACGCAATCGGCGCTCGCCATTCACAACGCGCGGCTGTACCGCGAGCTCGAGGCCAAGAGCCGCGAGCTGGAGGCAGCCAGTCACCACAAGTCGCAGTTCCTCGCGAACATGTCCCACGAGCTGCGCACGCCAATGAACGCGATCATCGGCTATACGGAGCTGATCGCGGACGGCATCTACGGCGCGGTCCCCGAGCCGATGCGCGACGTCCTCACGCGCGTCGACGCCAGCGGACGCCACCTGCTCGGTCTCATCAACGACGTCCTGGATCTCTCGAAGATCGAAGCGGGCCAGCTCACGCTGACGCTGGCGGACTACACGATGAAGGAAGTCGTGGAGGCGGTGCTCGCCGCCGCCGAGCCGCTGGCCGCCGAGAAACATCTCGAGCTCGTCGTCGACGTTCCGGCCGAATTGCCGACGGGGCGTGGCGACCAGCGGCGCTTGGCCCAGGTCGTGCTGAACCTCGTCGGCAACGCGATCAAGTTCACCGACGAGGGCCACGTCGCCCTTCGCGTCGGCTCGGCCGCCGGCATGTTCACGATTGCCGTGAGCGACACTGGCCCCGGTATTCCGCTCGAGGATCAAGAGCGGATCTTCGAGGAATTCCAACAGGCGGACACGTCGCGCACGCGCCCGAAGGGCGGCACCGGCCTCGGCCTCTCCATCGCGCGTCGCATCGTCGCGATGCACGGCGGTCGCATCTGGGTGGAGTCGACGCCCGACGCCGGCGCGACGTTCCGGATCACGATGCCGGTGCGTGCCGAGGAGCCGATCGTCGCTCGCGGGACGCGACCGTGACGGCGCCGCGGACGGTGCTCGTGGTCGACGATCACGAGGACAACCGGCGCATCCTGCGGGATCTGCTGCGCAGTGCCGGCTACGAGGTGCTCGAGGCCACGACGGGCGAGGACGGCGTTGCGACGGCGAAGGCGCGGACGCCGGACCTGATCCTCATGGACATCCAGCTCCCCGGCATCGACGGCTACGAGGCCACGCGACGGATCAAGGCCGACGAGGCCGCGCGTCGCATCCCGCTGATCGTCGTGACGTCGTATGCGCTCAGCGGCGACGATGCAAAAGCGCTGGCGGCGGGCGCCGACGCCTACGTGGCCAAGCCGTTCAGCCCGCGCGCGATGCTGGCGAAGGTGCGCGAGTACCTGAAAGACTGAGCGTTTCTTGTTGCCTCCGAGGCAGGGCGGTATACTCCGGCCGCTCACCTCAAAGAGGAGGACAGGATGCCTCAGACCCGCCGTTCCTTTCTCAAGACCGGTGCGCTCGCCGCCAGCGCCCTATCCGTTGCCGGCGTGCCGCTGGTCGCGCGCGCGCAGGGCGGCAAGCTCGTCGTCTGGTGGAACAAGGGCTACTACCCCGAAGAAGACGCGGCCATGCAGAAGATCGTGGCCGACTTCCAGAACAAGGCGAAGACCGAGGTCGATCTCTCCTTCACCGCGCAGGAAGATCTGCTCAAGAAGATCAACGCGGCGCTCATCGCGCACCGCGTGCCCGACGTCGCGTTCTGCTTCTTCAACGACTGGCAGGTCGTGCCGAAATACGCGTGGACGGGTCAGCTCGCGGACTGCTCCGACGTCGTCGGCGATCTCAAGTTGCGTTACAACGAGAAGATGCTCGCGGTCGCGCACGTGCTGAACGGCAAGACCAAGAAGCGCGCCTACTACGGCGTGCCCATCGAGGCGCAGACGATGCACATCCACTACTGGCGCGACATGCTGCGCGACGTAGGGATGGCCGACGCGCCGGACAAGATCCCGATGAAGTGGGACGCGTACTGGGGTTACTGGAAGAAGGCCCAGGACGAGCTTCGCAAGAAGGACGCGACGAAGTTCGGCAAGCTCTACGGGATCGGCATGACCGAATCGACGCGCGCCAGCGACACGCTCTACAACTTCGACATGGCGCTGCTCTCCCATCAGGGCGAGGTCATCGACGCCGACGGCAAGGTCGTGGCCGACCAGGCCAAGAACAAGAAGGCGATCGTGGAGACGCTGAAGTGGTTCGGCGAGCTGTTCACCTCCGGCTACGTGCCGCCGGATGCGACCAACTGGACGGACGGCGACAACAACGCCGGCTTCCACAGCCGCCTGATCGTCATGACGCCGAACCCCTCGCAGTCGATCCCGGCCGCGCAGTTCTTCAACAAGGAAGATCCCGAGAAGAAGAACTACTTCGACAACATGGCGACGATCGAGTGGCCGGACGGGCCGGACGGCAAGAAGGCGCGATATCTCTCGGCCGTCAAGACGATCATCATTCCTCACGATGGGAAGAACCAGAAGGGCGCGAAGGACTTCATCAAGTTCGTCGTCGAGAAGGAGCGCTTCTCCGAGTACATCAAAGCGGCCAACGGTCGCTGGTTCCCGGCCTTCAAAGACGTGGCCGACGATCCGTTCTGGCGCCAGGGCCACAAAGGGCCGAAGGGCCAAAAGGATTTGCACGTGCCGGTAGCGACCACGATCTTCCTCGACCGCGAGAACAAGGTATTCGATCACTGGAAGCACCCGGCGTTCTCGCAGGTCTACGACGAAAACGTGTGGGGCAAGGCGATGGCCCGGATCGCCATCGACAAGTGGCCGGCCGAGAAGGCCGCCGACGAAGGTATCGAGCGCGTCAAGACGATCTTCACCACGTTCAAGTAGCTCGCCGATGAGGACGACGGTGCGCGGGCGGCTTCTCCGCTCGCGCACCTTTTACGGCTTCCTGTTCACGGCGCCGCTGCTCTTCCTGTTCGCCGCCTTCGTCATCTATCCGATGACGATGGGCGTCTGGTACGCGCTGGACGCCGACGCCTACCGGGCGCTGTTCTCCGACCCGATCTTCCGGCAGACGGCCGTCAACACGCTCTGGTATGTGGGCGTGGCCGTCAACGTGAAGCTCGTGCTCGCGTTGCTGCTGTCGGGGATCCTCGACTATCCCTTTCGCGGCATCCGCCTGCTCGCCGCGCTCTTCCTGATCCCGTGGGCCATCCCCGCCCTGCCCGGCATCCTGTCGTTCCGCTGGATGCTCAACTCGCAGTGGGGCATCTTCAACTACCTGCTCACGGTGCTCGGGCTGCCGTCGGTGCCGTGGCTCGCGCAGTACTGGACGGCGCTCGGCGCGGTGATGGTGTTTCACATCTGGAAGTACCTGCCCTTCTGGACCATCATCTTTCTCGCGGGCCGGCGCGCCATTCCCAACGAGCTGTACGAAGCGGCGGCCATCGACGGCGCCTCCGCCACGCAGAACTTCTGGAACGTGACGTTTCCGCTGCTGCGCAACCTCTATCTGATCTGCACGCTGCTTTCGATGGTGTTCACCCTCGGCGACTTCACGGTGCCGTGGCTCATGACCGGCGGCGCGCCCGGCGACTCCACGCACGTGCTGGCCACGCTCGCCTATCGCTACACGTTCACGATGGGCCGGCTCGAGTGGGGCATGGCCACCTTCGCGGTGGCGCTGCCCGTCACGCTGCTGTTCATCGGCATGCTGCTGCGGTGGGTCAAGATATGAGCCGCGCGCGTCACTCGCGGACGCTGCAGATCTGGCTCAGCGTGGTGGCCGTCGTGCTGCTGGCGTGGACGCTGTTCCCCGTCTACTACATGCTGCTGCTCTCCTTCACGCCGACCAACGATCTGTTCAAACCGGGCCTCTACGTGGAGCATCCGACGGTGCGGAACTACGTCTACACGACCGCGCAGGACAATCCGTTCGTGCGCTACTTCTGGCGGCAGCTCGGCAACAGCCTGGTGGTGGCGTTGTGGGCGATGGTCGTGGTGGCCGCGGTGGCGGCGCTCGGCTCCTTCGCGATGGCGCGGATCAACTTCCGCTTCCGGCGCTTCGTCTCGGGGCTCACGCTGTTCACCTACGTGATCCCATCGTCGTTTCTGTCCATTCCGTTCTTCCGCATGATGGCGGACTACGACCTCATCGATACCAAGCTGGCGCTGGTGCTCGCCATGGTGACGTTCGCATCGCCCTACGCGCTGTGGGTGCTCTCGGATTACGCGCGCTCGCTGCCCCCGGAGATCGAGGAGGCCGGCGCCATCGACGGCGCCGGCACGTTCGCCACCTTCCTGCACCTCTACCTGCCGCTCATCCGCCCGCCGCTGATCGCCATCGGGACCTACGCGTTCCTCTACGCGTGGAACGAGTACCTCTATGCGCTGCTGCTGCTCACGGGCGAGCCGCGCATTCCGCTGCCGGTGGCCATGGGCAACTTCCTGACGACGGACAACGCACCGTGGAATCTGCTCATGGCCGTCTCGACGGTGTACTCGATCCCGCCGGTCGTCCTGTACTACGTGTTCAAGCGCTACCTGGTCAGCGGGCTCGTGAGCGGCGCCGTCTCAGGGACGTGACTGCGAGGCCGCGACAACGCCGGCGTCGCGGTGGTCTAACGCGCCGGGGCCGACGAGCGAGCGGATCCATGAAGCCTCACCGGGGTTGCGCTGCCGGTACGTGAGCTGATCCGCACGAACCTGTGCGAGCGCGGGTTCGATGGTCGCAGAGCTCAGGCGGACCCCGAAATCCCGTGGGACTCTACGCTGCGAGTGGGTCACGCCGAACACCCGATCAAGGACGAAGTCCCCGACGATCTCTTTGAAGTGCGACGAATCCCAGTAGAATCGCATCTCGGCACGGCTATCCGGCCCCGGAAGCGCCTCTGTCGTCACGTGGGAATACCCGCTGAAGTCCCACAGAGGTATTGGCGGCGCGTCAGGATTCCGAGTTGCGTCATCAGCCAGAAGCTGGACGAGCGCGCGCTTCGCCCCCTCGATGGTCGCCCACTCGCCGATGGCAGCGGTGATCTCCAATTGATGCGCGTGCTCGGGGGTGATGACGATGCGCAGATCGATCCCGTTCCCACGGCAGAAGCCCACGATACGCTTGATGTAGTCCAGCGATGTCTCGCCACTTGGTTCAGCTTGCCGACCTGCACGCTTTACCTCCGGTGTGTTGGCCGCCAGCTGCGCCTCGCGCTTGAAGCCGGCCTCCAGCCGATCGATTCCCTCAAAATAACTCCGTGGGCCCAGCTCTTCGAAGGCCTCACCCGGACGGCGGAAAAAGACGTCGCCCAGGCGCTGCCCATCGGCCGCGAACCATTCGGGCGGGTGGTTTTCCTGTGATCGGACTGTCGCGAGACTCGCGCGAAGCGTACCCAGGCTGCTGAACAGTCTGAGATCCCCGAGTATTGGTGAACTCGCACCCAGGCCTCGGGGCGCCGCGAGAAGGTGCACATCGAAGTCCGCCCGGGTCGTCGCTTGAGCCGGGGTGGCGTGATACGTGTCGAGGCCCAGAATGACCTGCCGCAGCGGCTGGACCGTGTGGGCGTGGACGAGGTAGTGATACATCTCCTTCGTGGTCGCCCCGTCGAAAGCGAGATTGTAGACGGGTCGGGCTTCCGGATCCCATCCTTCATGCGAAGGCCGCAGCCCCACATGACTTCTTGATGTGCCCAAGACGATTCCACGTGGCCGGACACGGCGAACCTCATAGGCTTTGACCAGCCGGACGCGATGATACACGGCGGGCTTGTGGGCGTTGACGCCGTCGAGCTCGACGGCCCGATACATGCCGAAGGGATCCGTGACGAAGTTCACCGAGATGGTGGTCGCGAGCAATAGGACCGCAACCGATGCCGCGATGACGCAGTATCGCGTCGGCGTGGGTCGCGACGTCGCGGCCATCGACGTTCGCTTAAAACTGAAAATAGATGAACTCCGAGACCTTCGACAGCAGCATGAGCGCGACGGCAAACAAGCCGCCGATGGCCACGGCCCAGCCGGCCGACGGCTGCCACCTGAGCGCCGGTGGGTGATGCGTTTCGTCAGCGACGTGGGCGCCGCTCGGACCAACGTAGCCCGTCAGCTCCTGCGTGTTGGGCGCGAGCCAGGCAATTGCAAGGAGGCCAACTGAAACGAGGAGCGTCACGGCACCGTCGGCCGGACCGGTCGCGGCTGGAAGGCTCGACCACTGTCCAGCGAGCGACGGCGGCACCGCGATACCGTTACGCCCTGCCATAGCGGCCAGCATTCGGAGTGCGCTACCGACATCGGCGGAGCGAAAGAACACCCAGGCCACCGCTATCGCGACGAACGTGATGGCCTGACTCAGGCGCCGACGAAGCTCCGTCGACTCTTCGACGCCGCCGCTGATCTGCCGGTGCAACGCACGCCAGGCGTGATTGATGACGAGGTACACGCCATGCAGTGCGCCCCAAATGACGAACGTCCACCCCGCGCCATGCCAGAACCCGCCCAGCAGCATGGTGATGAGCAGATTCACATAGCGTCGCCCGGGGCCCTTCCGGTTTCCGCCGAGCGGAACGTACAGGTAGTCGCGCAGAAAACGCGACAATGTCAGATGCCACCGGTGCCAGAAATCGATGATGCTCTCGGCCTTATACGGCGACGCGAAGTTGATTGGGAGACGAATGCCGAACAGCAGGCCGCCGCCAATGGCCATGTCCGAGTAACCTGAGAAGTCGAAGTAGAGCTGCACCGTGTACGCGAGTGCCGCTCCCCACGCCAACAGCACATCGGGCCGGGCGCCGCTCGCGACGGCATCGAAGACGGGCGATCCGTACAGTGCCGCGGTGTCGGCCAGTAACACCTTCTTCCCGAGGCCGATCGTGAAGATCGTGACGCCGAGGGCAACCGTCTGTCCCGCGACTGGCGCCCGGTCTTGGAACTGTCGCATCACTTCGCTGTGGTGCACGATCGGACCGGCGATGAGTTGGGGGAAGAACGTGACGAACAGTACATAGTCGACGAAGCCGAGCCGGTCGACCCTGCCTCCGTACGCATCCACGAGGAGCGCGATCTTCTGAAAGGTGAAGAATGAAATGCCGATCGGGAGCACGACCTTGCCGAGGACAAAGTCGAACCCGGTGAGCGCGTTGAGATTGTCGATGAAGAAATTGGCGTATTTGAAATAGCCCAGCGCAGCAAGGTTGACGATGATGCCCAGCACCAGGAGCGGCTTGGCCACGGGTGCGCGGCGGCCATCTCGTGGAACGATGCGGGTCGCGAGGGCGAAATTCAGCAGCATCAAGGGCACGATCAGCAGCAGATAGATCGGATTCCACCAGCCGTAGAAGACGAGGGACATCAGCGCGAGGAGACCGATCGAACCGCGGGCGAACCCGGCCCTTCGTAGTCCGTGGAACAGCAGCAGCGTCAGCGGCATGAATCCGAGGATGAACGCGTATGAATTAAACAGCATGCTGTTTCACGCTCGAGCGATAGCCTCCCGAGGAATCGATTGACCCGTGTCGCGCCGCGGGAGGATCAGCACGCGTCGCGTCCATGAGGCGTTCAGCGACACGTCGCCTCAGTCTCCGTCCGCGGGTCCGACGGCAACCGCTCAGCCCGCCGACCCGTAGCGTGCAGTAGCTGTAGGAGAAAATTGCTCTGTCCGGTCATGCCGGGATCGATCCCGTAGATCGTGTCAGTCATCGCGCGGGCGACGGGGATGAAGTGCACTCCGCGGCGCTCGTACAAACCGAGGAGATCGTCAAGCACCACGGCGTTGACGGCACCGACGTGCAGCAACACGACGTGCTTGATCGGACGGCCGATGACGGTCTGGGCGCTCTGCTCGGCCCAGTCCAGTGCCGCCGCCGCATTCTGCAGTAGCCTCCGTTTGACGAGCTCCGCGGCCTGGGAGTGACCGCGGGACAGACAGCGAACGTAGACTTCGTTCCATAGCCAGTCGGAGAAGTTGATCGTGGCAGGAGCAATTTCGTATCCCCGAGTATGCAGTGCGGTCCGCACCGCGCGTCGCTTCGCCATGGTGTCTCCCTCGTGCAGGTACGGGTACCGAAACAACTTGGGCCCGATACCGCCCGAGTAGCCAGCAAGAACCTCCTCGTTCCGGTCGACATCCTCGAGGTAGGTTGTCGTGTCGGATCGATGGAGATCGACGTGGCTCAGTGTGTGATTGCCGATCGAGTATCCAGCCGCCAGCCATCTGGCGATAATCGCCGCCCGCCAGCTTTCCACGGTCAACCGATCGCCGTTCACGAAGCCGACGACCCCAGGGACCCGGTGTCGCTTGAGCGCCGCGATCATGGCGTCGAGCACCGCCTCTCGATCAGTTCCGGGTGGCAATGGCCCGTGCGCCGGCAGGTCGTCGACCGTGATCGCCAGCTCCAGCCCGTTAGACGCCGTCGGCGGCAGCAATACGCTCAGCACGACGAGCGCCGGTGTGACGAGGCGTCGCCTTCTGGTCATCCACACCGCTCTGAGGGTGGTCCATCGCTGCCGTAACGTCTGACCGAGGGGCGCCAGATCCTCGCACGCTGCGCGCACACCGACGAAACGCAGCAGGGCATAGAGCAGGAACATCGCGTTGCCGAGACTGAAGGCGGCGTTGAGCCGATGATTGAAGTACAGCTCCATGCCGGCACCAAACAGCCACGACAAGACGAGCGTCGCTTCGGCCGCGATATAACCGGCCGGCGCCGCCGTGCGGCCGGTGACTTTGGGCGTCCGCGCGAAGGCTGAACGATTTCCCGTGCACGCCTGTCGCAACGATGAGAGCACGCCGCTCAGGCTCACGGGGATCAGCAGCATGTTGAGCGCGTAGACCCCCAGGACGTCACGACCGCGATAGCCAGCTCGGCGGAGATCAGCCGCGTAGAGCGCATAGTACGGGACAGCGCTGATCGGTAACCATACGGATGCGAGGCGATCGTCGAAACCCCAGGCGAGCAAGACGAGCAACGCGACGTTGCTCGCCGCCAGCGAAATCAAATAGTGCAGCCGCATCACGGCTTCGCCGACGCTCATGCCGTGGCGGGCGTGTCTCCAGCCGCACCGCCAGAGCTTGGGAACGATGAGGAGACCGCCGTTGGCCCAGCGGCGCCGCTGGATGAGCAGGGAGCCAAAGTCCGGCGGTGTGGCGCTGAACGCGAGACGCTCGGGATAATTGTGCAGCTGCCAGCCGCGATCGCGCAGGTCGACCGTCGATTCCGTGTCCTCGATGACGGTGCGATCGTGAATGAATGTCTGGATCGTGTGGCCACGCTCCTCGCGTGTGTGCGCGATGTCGCGCAACGCTCGCATCCGCACCATGGCATTCGCACCGACCCAGAAGGTCGCGTGATAGTGCGTGAACCCCTGGTGAATCTGGTATTGCACATCGGTTGTCGCCCCGGCGATCCGCTCAAGGATGCTGGCAGCTCCGGGAAACGCGCTGTACGGCGTCTGGATCACGGCCACACGTCGATGCTCCGGCTGGCTCAGACGCTGTGCGAGGCGAACCGTGTACTCGGGGTGCAGAATGCTGTCCGCGTCGAGGATCAGGACATACTCGCTGTCGGGGATCGCCAGACGCGCGGTTGCCGGCGGTGCCGGTCTGAGGGCGAGCCCCTCGTGCTCGCGGTGCTCCTCGAAGGAGCCGCCCAGCAGCGCCAGATAGCTGTTGAGATTCATCGCTTTGTTCGGCTCGTGCGAAAGGTTCGCGTAACGCTTGCGCTCGAACGCGGTCAGCGTTACGTCGAATCGCCGCGCCAGTCGACGATACTCGGTGTGCAAAACGGTGAGGTCAGCTCTTCCCGCGTCCGCCTGGTTCATAAGCTGCTCGGCGTGCTGTTGCAACCGGCGACTTTCAAGGACGAAGGTCAACTCGACGAACAGGGAGTCACTATGGTCACGGATCTCGTGACGCCGCGCTTGCTCGGCGAACCATTCGGCCGTCTCGCGTAACAGGTCGGCCAAACGGCGAGTCTGCGCGTTGAGGCACGAAGCCGACGTCGCGACATGACTCGCCTCGAAGGCAGCGAGCGCACTCACTGTCCGACTTCGCATCGGAGCCAGCAACCGCTCGATGTCTGCGGGGATCTGCCGCATCTCGTCCAGCGCCGTGGCCTCCGTCGCCGTGGCCGGCACCGGCGGATCGTCCAGCAGCAGCACGACTGAACGCCGCGGATAGTTCTGAAGCGCCGCCGATAGCAGTGTCTTGCGAGCGACGCGTGGGTCTTCCTTGTAGGACGGCACGAGGATCGTCACCGCCGGCACGGGCTCGAGCTGAAATGCCGCGAGCTCACCCTCGCTCGCCGGCCGGTGATTCCGCAGGCGTGTGAGATGCCCCCAGCGCGCGAACAGGTAGACGAGGCTGCCGTAGACGAGCACGCTGGCGAGCGCGACATAGACCGACGCTTGCGTCGCGGCGAGGTATTCATGCTGTCGACTGGCCAGACGCATGACACCGAACGCGTGAACCACCATACCGGCCCATGCGACCAGCGTTGAAGCGATGCCGGCCCCCGTGATGAATCGAGACACAGATGCGCTCCTCCGCGGACCTGGATTGACGGCGTCGAGTCGGCGACGTTGCCGGTATGCCGAGGGCCGCGAGGTTCAACAGCTGTGCCACACGCGTGGGCGTCGTGCGATGGCCGTTACGCAGCATCATCACGCGCCATCGTTGACGACGAGTCGGAGGTGCCACGTTTGATGAGCGGGTGCCCTGTCATCGTGGCATGGCTCCCTGACATGACCCTGACACTCACCGGTGTGTTTTCGACCGGTGCCGCGAGGATTTTTACTGTTCGTGCACAAGACCGCGCAGACGGGCGGGGCCCGGCCTTTTCGCTGAGTTACCGCGCCAGCATTAGCACGGCCCGGTGCACGCCGCGGACGACCTCCGCCATGCGCCGGTAATCGAGCGAGTCCGGCGTGTCGCGCACCGTGTGGTACCGCTCGTTGCGATAGAACGCGGTGTCCGTGACCATGATGGCGGGATAGCCGTGCGCCCAGTAGCTGCGGTGATCTGAGAAGTCGATGCCGGGCACCCAGGTCGGCGCATTCATCGAGTACACGTCGACGGCGCTCGCGCCTTGCATCGCGCGCTTCACCCGCCGCGTCAGCCGCGTGTCGGCGAGGCGGCCGATGACCGCGATGAAGTTGGCCCTCGAGGGATAGACCAACCGCAACAGCGGATTCGGCAGCCGTTGGCTGCCGAGGGCATCGCTGAAGTACCCGATCATCTCGAGCGAGATCATGGCGCGCACGGCAGCGCCTTCGCGCCGAAGCGCGGCGGCGTGCACGTGGCTGCCCATCCACGGCGTGTCGTAGTACGGCGGCTCCTCCAGCGTGAAGGCGACGAGATCGACGCGCGCCGAGGGTGCCCCGCCCGAGCCCAGCCGCCGGGCCAGCTCGAGCAGTCCGGCGACGCCGCTGGCGTTGTCGTCGGCGCCGGGAAGCGCTCCCGCGGCGTCGTAGTGCGCACCCACGACGACGCGCTCGCCCGTGTCGGGCCCGAACGAGCCGATGACGTTGCGGTACCGTCCCGCGCCCTCGGCCGCGTAGGCCTGCTCGGTCACCCGCGCGCCCGTCGCGCCCAGCTGCGCCGCCACGTAGGCGGCGACGCGGTCGAGATTGTCCTGGCGCTTGTAGTCCCGTGGCGCCAGCGTCTCGGCGAGCATGCGCACGTGCGCCTCGAGGCGTTGCGGATCCACCTGGGCATCGGAAGTCGCCACAGCCAGCCAGCCGATCGGCTGGCTCACGTAGGCGAGGGCGCCGGCGAGCGCGGCCAGCAACAGCACCGCCGCGACGATGACCGCGCGGATGACCAGCGTCACGGTCCGATACTAAGCGCCACGCCGCGATCCACGAGCAATCTCGTGGCCGCCCCGCTTGAATCCCGCGCGAGGCCGGCGTAGCCTAGCGGCGGTCGAACAAGAAACGCGGGAGCTCGGAGCAACCGGGCTGAGAGGGCGGCCGTTAGCCGCCGACCGCAAGAACCTGACCTGGGTAATACCAGCGAAGGGAGGCCATGATGTCCCACTCACGGAAGATCTATCTCACCGGCTCACGTCCCGAGATGCGCGTTCCCATGCGCGAGATCGCGCTGTCAGGCGGCGAGCCGCCGATCGTTTTGTACGACACGAGCGGCCCATACACCGATCCCGACGCGCACACCGATATCAAGCGCGGGCTGCCGCCGCTGCGGCTGCCGTGGGTGCTGGGACGGGCCGACGTCGAACAGCTGCCCGGACCGACGTCGCAGTACCGCCGCCAGCGCGACGACGATCCCGCGCTCGGCGGCGTTCGCTTCGTGTCCGTGCGCCGGCCGCTGCGCGCCCGGCCCGGCCGCGTAGTCACCCAGATGCACTACGCGCGGCGCGGCGAGGTCACGCCGGAGATGGAGTTCGTCGCGCTGCGCGAGGGTATGGACGCCGCCTTCGTGCGCGACGAGGTCGCGCGCGGCCGCGCCATCATCCCGTCCAACATCAATCATCCCGAGAGCGAGCCGATGATCATCGGCCGCAAGTTCCTCGTGAAGATCAACGCCAACATCGGCAACTCCGCCGTGGCCTCGTCGATCGACGAGGAGGTGGAGAAGATGACGTGGGCGATCCGGTGGGGCGCCGACACGGTGATGGACCTCTCCACCGGCAAGAACATCCACGAGACGCGCGAGTGGATCCTGCGCAACAGCCCGGTACCCATCGGCACCGTGCCGATCTATCAGGCGCTCGAGAAGGTCGGCGGCAAGGCGGAAGACCTCACGTGGGATCTCTATCGCGACACGCTCATCGAGCAGGCCGAGCAAGGCGTCGACTACTTCACGATCCACGCCGGCGTGCTGCTGCGCTACGTGCCGCTCACCGCCAAGCGCGTCACCGGCATCGTCTCGCGCGGCGGCTCGATCATGGCCAAGTGGTGCCTGGCGCACCATCAGGAGAGCTTCCTCTATACGCACTTCCGTGAAATCTGCGAAATCATGGCCGCGTACGACATCGCGTTTTCGCTCGGCGACGGCCTGCGGCCGGGTTCCACGGCCGACGCGAACGACGAGGCGCAATTCGCCGAGCTCGACACGCTCGGCGAGCTGACGAAGATTGCGTGGGAGCACGACGTGCAGGTCATGATCGAAGGGCCGGGCCACGTGCCGATGCATCTGATCAAAGAGAACATGGACCGTCAGCTCGAGGTCTGTCACGAGGCGCCGTTCTACACGCTCGGACCGCTCACCACGGACGTCGCCCCGGGCTACGATCACATCACCTCCGCCATCGGCGCCGCCATGATCGGCTGGTTCGGGACGGCAATGCTCTGCTACGTGACGCCGAAGGAGCACCTCGGGCTGCCAAACCGCAAGGACGTGAAGGACGGCGTCATTGCGTACAAGATCGCCGCGCATGCCGCCGACATCGCTAAGGGGCATCCGCGAGCGCGCGAGTGGGACGACGCCATCTCGAAGGCCCGCTTCGACTTCCGCTGGGAGGATCAGTTCAACCTCTCGCTCGACCCGGAGACGGCACGCGAATTCCACGACGAGACGCTGCCGGCCGAGGGCGCGAAGGTTGCGCACTTCTGTTCCATGTGCGGCCCGAAGTTCTGCTCGATGAAGATCACGCAGGAGGTCCGCGAGTACGCGGCCCAGCAGGGCGTGGCGGCGGAGACGGTCGCGCTCGCTCAGGGATTGCGCGAGAAGGCGGACGAGTTCCGAAAGGGCGGCGGCGAGATCTACCGCAAGGCCTGAGTCAGACGCACGAGGTCGGCCGGCTTGCGCAGCAGCGTGAAGCCGAGCCGGCGCGCCGCGGGATCGAGGTCGGTGCCGGATCCCGTCAGCATGATCACGCGGAGCGCGCCGTCGCGCTCCCGCGCGCGCTCGACTAATTCGACGCCGGTCATGCCCGGCATCCGGAAATCGGTCACGAGGACGTCGTAGCCGCCACTCTCCAGGCGCTCGAGCCCTTCGACGGGATTCGGCACGCCGTCGGCCTCGCAGCCCAGGTGCGTCAGCAGATCGCAGAGCATGAACCGCACGTGGCGTTCGTCATCCACGACAAGCACGCGGCGCGAGCGTCCTTCGACGGCGGAAGCGGGCACGATCGGATCGGACACGACCCGGCGAAACTAGCCGCCAGCGCGGCCGCGATCAATCCTCGAGATCACCGCTCCAGACGCGGTGATTCGCGCCGACGCGCGCGGACGCCCGCTCGGCGCGCGACATATTCATCCGCTGCCGCCGCGCCGCCGCCGCCGACGCGGCGCCCCGCGCACCCCGGATCGCGAGACCGCGCCCCTCCGGTCGAATTTCGATTTGTGGATCGCTGTGGATACGTGGACGATTCATGCAACGACTCCGTCCTCAGCAGACAGGGTCCAGACAAGTGTGCGCCATCGTGAGGCAAACGGTCTCGCGCGATTAGATGTGGAGGCCGTCCCGCGTCTCCTCCTATGATGGCCATATGCCTGATGGCCATATGCCCGACGAGCCGATCATCAGCCATTTCAGCCGGCCACCGGCGCCGCCGAAGACTTTCGCGCGGCCGGCCGCGACGTCGGCGCGCTGGACCGTCGCCACCCCCAAGCCCGTCAAGCCTGTCGAGGTCGGTCCTGAAAACCTCCCGCTTGGTTTCATGGCGGGCCTGGCCGCGGCGGCCCTCGGCGCGGCCATGTGGGCGCTCATCACAATCCTCACCGACGTTCAGATCGGCTGGATGGCCGTCGGCGTCGGCTTCCTCGTCGGCTGGGCCGTGCGCTTCGCGGGCAAGGGCAGACACCGCGCGTTCGGCTTCATGGGCGCGGTGCTCGCGCTCGGCGGCTGCGCCGCCGGCAATCTCCTGGCGATCATCGTCATCGCGGCGCGGCACTTCAACGTGCCGCTGTTCGACGTCTTCACCCACCTCACGCCCGACGTCGTCTCCACGTTGATGGAGGCCTCGTTCCGCCCCATGCACGTGCTGTTCTACGCGATCGCGATCTTCGAGGGGTACCGCTTCTCGATCGTCCAGGGCTGAGCGCTCAGCTCTCCATCGCGTCCGGATCGATCCCGTGCTCGGTCAGCTTCTTGCGCAGGGTGTTGCGGTTGATGCCGAGGATTTGCGCGGCGCGCACCTGATTGCCACCGGTCTCGCGCAGCACCGCCCGGAGCAACGGCTTCTCGACGAGGCCGATCATGAGGTCGTAGAGGTTGGCGCTGGTGTGCTCGCGGAGCCCGCGCACGCACTCCATCAGCTTGCGCTCGATGATCTCCTCCAGCGTGGCGTCGATCGCGACCGACGCCGCGGCCGAGACCGGGCCGATGGGCAGGTGCTCCGGTAGGATCACGCCGCTGGTGGCCATCACCATCGCGCGCTGCACCACGTTCTCGAGCTCGCGCACGTTGCCGGGCCACTCGTGGCCGACGAGCCGGTCGAGCGCCTCGGGCGCCACGCCGCGCTCGCCGAGCTCCGTGGCGTACTTCGCGAGAAAGTGATCCACCAGCAGCGGGATGTCGCGGCGGCGCTCGCGGAGCGGCGGCAGCGTCAGAGCCACGACGTTCAGCCGGTAGAACAGATCCTCGCGGAAGCGGCCGTCGCGCATCATCGTCTCGAGATCGCGATTGGTGGCGGCGAGCACGCGGACGTCGATGCGGATCGACTCGTGACCGCCCACGCGCTCGATCGTGCGCTCCTGCAGGGCGCGCAGCAGTTTGGTCTGCAGCTCCGGCGGCATGTCGCCGATCTCGTCGAGGAAGAGCGTGCCGCCATGCGCGAGCTCGAGCTTTCCGAGCTTGCGGTCCTTGGCGTCGGTGAACGCGCCGCGCTCGTGGCCGAACAGCTCGGACTCGAGCAGCGTGCCGGGAATGGCGGCGGAGGACACCGCCACGAAGGGCCGCCCGGCACGCCGGCTGTAGTGATGAATGGCGCGCGCCACCAGCTCCTTGCCCGTTCCCGATTCGCCCCGCAGCAGGACCGTGACGTCGCTGGCGGCGATGCGCCCGATCGTCTTGTACACCTCCTGCATGCGGGGGTGGCGCCCGATCAGCGCGCCGAACTCCCACACCTCCTGCAGCCCCGTCTTGAGCCGCGCCACCTCCTGCGTGAGCCGGCCGGCCGCGAGCGCGCGCTCGGCCAGGAGCAGCACCTCGTCGAGGTCGAATGGCTTCGCCAGATAGTCGTAGGCCCCGCGCTGCATGGCCTGGATCGCCGTCTCCATCGTGCCGTGCGCGGTCATGACGATGACGTGAGCGCTCGGTGCCGTCTCACGCAGCTTGGCCAGCACAGTCAGGCCGTCGACGCCGGGCATACGCACGTCGAGGAAGACGAGATCGAATGGCGCCTCGTCGAACGCGCGCAGCGCCGCATCGCCGTCGCGTACGGCTGTGACCTCGTACCCCGCCTGCCGCAGGCCCTTCTCAAGGACCCAGCGAAGGCCGTCCTCGTCATCGGCAATCAGCACGCGCGCGGCTGTCATGGAGTTATCGCGCGATCGGCAGGAAGCATGTGACGGTCGTCCCGCGCCCTTCCTCGCTGTCGACGTGAATCGCCCCGCGGTGTTGTTCGAGGATCTGGTGGCAGATCGCGAGGCCAAGGCCGAGACCGTGGTCCTTGGTCGTGAAGAACGGGTCGAAGATCTTCGCCCGCGCCGCGGCGGGGATGCCACGCCCCTCGTCCGCGACCTGCGCCTCGACCATCGTGCGAGCGCCGCCGCCACCCAGGTCCATCTTGCCGAACAGCGGATTGAGGCTGACCTTCGTGGCCAGCGTCAGCGTGCCGCCCGCGCTCATCGCATCCATCGCGTTCCTCACGAGGTTGTGGAACACCTGCACCAGCCGATCCTCGTCGCCGAGGATTGGCGGCAAGCTTGGATCATATCGCCGCACCACGGCGATCCGCTTCTCGCGCGCGCCCTCCTCGTTCAGCAGGGCGACGCGTTCGAGGAGCTGATGCAGATTGAGCGGCACCGGGCGCACCGGCGCGGGGCGCGCGAGGTCGAGCAGCATTCCGATGATCCGATTGACGCGATCGACCTCGGCCGTCAGCACGGTCGTGTACTCGGTGAGGCGAGGCTGGCCGGACAGCTCGCGGGCGAGCAGCTGCACGGCCCCGCGGATGGCGCCGAGCGGGTTGCGGATCTCGTGCGCAAGGCCCACGGCCATGCGGCCCGCCGACGCCAGCGTCTCGCCGCGACGTACCTCGGCCTCGAGCTGTCGAATGCGGGACAGATCGCGCAGAACGGCCACCGCGCCGTCCACCGTACCGTCCTTGCCGAACAGCGCCGCGGTCACGAGGCTCACGGGCACCTCGCGGCGATCGGCGCGCTCGATCAACGCCTCGGCTTCCGAGCGGCTCTCGCCGGTGGCCAGCGTCTCCGCCAGACGGCGCACGATCGACGCATCGCCTGGAAAGATGTCCTTGAGCAACCGCCCCTCCGCGCGGCGGGCCGAGCGCTCGGCGAGGACTTCGGCCGCCGAGTTCCAGAACACGACGCGCAGCTCCGTGTCGACGGCAATGACGGCGTCGGGCAGGCCGGCGAGGACGGCCTCGAAGTTCATTGTAGCGAAGCCTCGGCGTGCGGCTCGAGGCGTGGGTGGCCTGAGCTAGACGGATTGTGGCTGCGTTCCGCGCTCAACACGTGCTCGTGCAGCGCGCTCATTGCGCAAGGACCAGATCTGGAATCGCGTTCAGATCGAGCGGGGCGCGCTCGCCGGCCTTCAGCCGCTCGCTGCCCGCGGCGGCGATCATCGCCGCGTTGTCGGTGCAGAGTCGCGGCGGCGGCACGTGCAGCCGCACGCCCGCGGCGCCCGCCTCCGCGGCCAGGGCCTCACGCAGCGGCCGATTGGCGGCGACGCCGCCGGTGAGCACGATGCGGGCGACGCCGGCCTGCTGGCAGGCGCGGATCGTCTTGCGCACGAGCATCCGGACCACCGCGGCCTGGAAGGAGGCGGCGACGTCGGCCGTCGCGCGATCGGACAACGGGCCGTGGCGCTTGACGTAAAGCGAGACGGACGTCTTGATGCCGCTGAACGAGAAGTCACGCGCGCCGTCGGTCATGCGCGAGGCGGGGAAGGCGATGGCCGCGGGATCGCCGTCTTCGGCGGTCCGCTGCACGATCGGCCCGCCGGGAAACCCGAGACCGAGCAGCTTGGCGACCTTGTCGAAGGCTTCGCCCGCGGCGTCGTCGCGCGTCTGGCCGAGCAGCGCGTAGTCGCGCGGCGCGCGGGCGTGATAGAGCGCCGTGTGCCCGCCGGAGACCACCAGCGCGACGAACGGATACTCGGGAGGATCGTCGGTGAGCACGGCGGCGTAGATGTGGCCCTCGAGGTGGTTGACGCCGACCAGCGGCAGCCGATGCGCCCAGGCGAGCGACTTCGCGAGCGATGTGCCCACGAGCAGCGAGCCCACGAGTCCCGGCCCGTGCGTGACCGCGATGCCGTCGAGATCGGCCAGCCGCACGCGCCCCTCGCCGAGCGCGCGCTCGACGACGGGCACGATGACCTCCAGGTGCCGGCGGGACGCCAGCTCGGGCACCACGCCGCCGTACGGCGCGTGCACGTCATCCTGCGAGGCGACCACGCTCGAGAGCACGCGACGCCCGTCGGCGAGCACCGCCGCCGCCGTCTCGTCGCACGAGGTCTCGATTCCCAGCACCACCATCCGAACCGCTGCCTCCGAATTCAGCACCGGATCCCAAAAACACGAAAGGCGGTGGAAAGACCACCCACCGCCTTTCGCGCGTGCTCGGTTACCGGGTCGTCGTCTGCGTCGGGGAGGGAGCCTGTGCCTGTCCCTGGCTGCCGTCCGGACGCTGTTGCTCGATCAGTCTCATCGTCTTGATGACGTCCATCGCGCGCTGCAGCTGCACGTCCTTCTTCAGATCGTCCATCGGATCCGGCGACGGCAGCGGGCGATCCTTGGCGACCGGCTCCTTCGGCGCCTCGACGACGATGTCGGGGGTGATGCCTTTGCCGTGGATCGAGCGGCCCTTCGGCGTGAAGTACTTCGCCGTCGTCAGCCGCAGACCGGAACCGTCGGACAGCGGAATGATGGTCTGCACCGAGCCCTTGCCGAAGGTCTGCGTGCCCACGACCATCGCGCGGCCCCAATCCTGGAGAGCACCCGCCACGATCTCGGACGCCGACGCGCTGCCCTGGTTCACGAGGACGACCATCGGCATCTTCGAATAGCCCTTCTTGGCGTGAGCCGAGAAGCGCATGTTCTGGTTGCGCACGCGGCCCTCGGTGTAGACGACCAGCTTGCCGTCGTCGATGAACTTCTCGGAGACCTCGACGGCGGCGGTCAAGAGGCCGCCTGGGTTGTTGCGCAGGTCGAGGATCAGCGCCTTCATCCCTTCCTTGTCGGCCTTTTCGAGCGCCTGCTCGAGGTCGTGCGGGCTCTGCTCCTGGAACTGGCGCAGCTTGATGTAGGCGATGCCGTTGTCGAGCTTCTGCGAGCGCACAGAGTGCACGCGGATCTGCTCGCGCGTGATCTCGAAGTCCTTCGGCTCGGTCCAGCCCTCGCGCATGATCGTGACCGTCACCTTGGTGCCGGGCCGGCCGCGCATGCGCTTGACGGCGTCGGGCAGCTGCATGTCCTTGGTGACGAGGCCATCGATCTTCACGATGCGATCACCGGTGTGCAGGCCCACGCGATACGCCGGCGTGCCCTCGATCGGCGACACCACGGTGAGGATGTCGTCCTTCAGCGTGATCTCGATACCGAGACCACCGAAGGAGCCCGACGTCTCGACCTGCATCTCCTTGTAGGAGTCCGGGTCGAGGAACGAGCTGTGCGGGTCGAGCCCGCGCAGCGTGCCCTTGATGGCGCTGTAGATCAGCTCTTTGGGCGGGACCTCGTCGACGTACTGATTCTGAACGATCGACAAGACCTCGGTGAACAGCCGCAGCTGTTCGTAGGTGGCGCCCGAGTCCGTGCCCTTGCTGGCGACCGAGCCGCCCAGCGACAAGGTGAGCACGACGAGCACGGAGCTGATCACAAACGCCTTCTTCATGGAGTCCCCCAGATCCCGGATCCTCTTCTTCATCCCCGTTGTCGGAGCCACTGTTCGGGGTTCTGCGGCTTGCCCTGGTACCGCACCTCGAAATACAGGCGCGGTCCCTCGAGCGATCCCGTGTCCCCTACTGTCCCGATCCGTTGTCCCTGCTTCACGTCGTCGCCTTCCTTCACGAGGATGTCGGCGACGTGCGCATAGAGCGTGAAGTACTCGTTGTCGTGGTCCAGGATGATCAGGTTCCCGTACCCCTTGAACCACCCCGTGTACACGACGTGCCCGGCGTATACCGCCGCGACGTCACGACCCTCGCCGGCTTCGATGTCGACGCCGTTGCGAAACGTCCGAGTGCCGAACCGCGGATGCACCTGAGCGCCGAACGCGCTGACCACCCGTCCCTCCGTTGGCCACGGCAGGCGGCCGCGCAAGGTTCCGAACCCAACGGCCGGAGGGATCTCGGTACCCGGCTTCGGCGGCGGGATCTTGGCCAGGCGTCGTTGCTTGGCCTGGAGGTCGCGGATGAAGGCCTCCAGTCGTCGCGCCGCCTCGGTGAGCTCGCCGACCATCCGCTCGTGGTATGCGCGCTCGTCCCGAACCTTCGCCAGTAGTATACGGCGCTTGGCGGCGTCCCGATCGACTTCGCTCTGCTCACGCTGGGCATCAGCTCGGAGGCTCGCTAACTCCTTTTGCCGGCTCTCTTCCCGGCCCCGGCGATCCTCCAGGCGTTCCGTCGTCCCACGATACTCTTGGATGAGCCGGGCGTCCAGGGAAGCGAGGCTCGTCAGGTGCCGTACGGCCGCCGCCCGTGTGCCGGGGTCCTCGCCGGACAACAACATCGGCAGCGCGCCGCCCTGGACGTGCACCTTGTACATGGCGCGCAGCCGGCGACCCAGCGCGGCCTGCTGGCCGCCGCGCAGCGACTCGAGCGACTGGATCTCTCCGCGCAGTGTCTTGACGTCCCCCGCCGCGCGCTTGATCCGCGTGTCCAGGCGTGCGATGTCCCGCTGCTTGTCCGCGAGGCGGCGCTCGATGACCTCGAGCTCGGCGAGCACCGACGTCTCGCGCGCGCGCGCGTCGGCCGCCTTCTGCCTCTCCTCACGCAGCTGGCGCTCGGTCTGCTGCAGCTTTCGCTGCTCCGCCGAGATCGAGTCCTCACCGCGCTTCGAGGCCGACTGCGCACCCGCCGTGCCGGCGACAAGCGCGGCGATCAGGCCGACGGCGAGCGCCGCGCGCGAGCTCACCGGTCTGTGCGACCCCGCGCCAGCCAGCCCCCGCAGCCGCCGAGCATCGTGCCGGCGAACATCAGCGCGACCACCGTCTGCGGAGTGAGAAAGGCCAGACGCTCGAGGCCGAGCGTCTGACTGACGAGCGGCTCCAGTCGCGGGCCGGCGAGCGCATAGGCGGCGATGAGAACCCAGATCGCCATCACGGCACCGAGCAGGCCCTGCAGCATCCCCTGCAGCAGCAGCGGCAGGCGAACCACGACCTCGGGCGCGCCTACCAGACGCATGATCTCGAGCTCCTGGCGGCGCAGGTGCAGCACGAGCGTCGTGGCGGTCGTCACGGTGAGGATGGCAGCCAGCGCCAGCACCGCGCCGACCCCGAGGCCAATGATCTCGAGCAGCCGCTTGCCGCGCGCGAGCCGCTCGATCCAGTCGATGCCGCCACCGATGTCCTCGGCCTCGTTCAGCGCCGAGAGCTGCGCGATGAGCCCGCGCGCGCCGTCCGGCGTCGCGCCGTCCGCGGTCAGCGTGACCTCGAGCGATGCCGGCAGCGGATTGGTGGGCAGCTGCTCGGCCACGCTGGCGTCCTTGCCGAGCACCTGCTTGAGCGTGCCGAGCGCTTCGCCCTTGCTCACGTACCGTACCGTCGCCACGCCGGCCATCGCCTGCACGCGCTCGACGAGCGCCTGGGCCTCGGCCGGCGGCGGCTCGCGCTTGAGATAGACGATGATGCGCACGCGATCACGCCAGCGCGCCGCCGCCTGTCCAACGTTGGTCGAGACGAGCCAGAAGCCCCCGAGCGCGGCGAGCGAGAGCGTGATCAACAGAATTGCGGCGACGGCCACGCGACCGGCGCGGCGCAGGTCGCGCAGGGCCTCGCCGATCAGGAAGCCGAGCACTAGCCCTCGTCCTTGATGAGGCGCCCGCTCATGAGCGTGAGCGTCCGCTGGCGCAGCGCGGTGGCCAGAATCGCTTGATGGGTCGCGAACAGCACGGTGGTGCCGCCCGCCCAGATGTCCTTGACGATGTCGATGACCTCGGCGGCCATCGTCTCGTCGAGGCTGCCCGTGGGCTCGTCGGCGAGCAGGATGAGCGGCTTGCGCGCGATCGCGCGGGCGAGCGCCGCGCGCTGCGCCTCGCCCTGCGAGAGCTGCGCGGGGTACGCCTGCGCGCGCGACGACAGCCCGACCGCGCGAAGCGCGTCGAAGACGCGCGGCGTGATCTCGCGGCGTGGCGTACCGAGCACGCGCAGCACGAACGCGACGTTCTCGTAGACGGTGCGGCCCGGCAGGAGCTTGGCGTCCTGGAACACGACGCCGATCGAGCGACGCAGCTCGGCCACCTCGCTACCACGCAGGGAGCGGACGTCGACGTCCAGGACGTCGACCTGGCCTTCGGTGGGCAGCTCCTCGCGGTACAAGAGCCTCAGCAGCGTGGTCTTGCCCGAGCCGCTGGCGCCGTGCAGCGTGACGAACTCGCCTTTGGCGACGCGGAAGGAGACGTCGCTCAGCGCAGGGACCTTCACCGGTCCTACGGAGAAGACCTTCCAGACCCGGTGAAGCTCAATCATCGGGGCACGACGATTATAGCGGCGGCCCTAGCGTTTCGTGAGCTTCTCCAGCGCTTCCTCGACGAGCTTGGTAACCATGGCCGGGTTGGCACGGCCCCCGCTGGCCTTCATGACCTGGCCGACGATCGCCTTGCCGGCGGCGGTCTTGCCCTTGCGGTAGTCCTCGACGGCCCTGGGATTTGCCGCGATCGCGGTGGCCACCATGCCGGCCAGCGCGCCGGCGTCGGCCACCTGGGTCCACCCCTTCACTCGTACGATGCTTTCGCAGGTGTCCCCCGAACGGAGCATTTCAGTGAAAACGTCCTTCGCGATCTTCCCGCTGATCGTGCCGTTGTCGATGAAGGTAACGAGCTGGGCCAAGTTCGCGGGCGGAATACGCAACTGTGCGATGGCCGCTTCGTCGTCGACGTCGACCTCACGAAGAAGGTCCGTCATGACCCAATTCGATAAGGCCTTGGGGTTGTTGTGAACGCCGACCGCCTTCTCGTAGTAATCGGCGAGCGCACGGCTCTGGGTGAGCAGGGTGGCGTCGTACACCGGCAGACCGTAGGCGGCCACGAAGCGCTGGCGGCGCGCGCGCGGCAGCTCGGGGAGTGCCGTTCGGATCTGCTCGATCCACGTCGTGTCGAGCTTCAGCGGGACCAGATCCGGCTCGGGGAAATACCGGTAGTCGTGCGCGAACTCTTTGGAGCGCATCGAGCGCGTGTAGCCGCGGTCGGCATCCCACAGCCGCGTCTCCTGCACGATGCGCTCACCGCGGTCCAGCGCCTCCGCCTGGCGCTTCACCTCGAACTCCAGCGCGCGCTGGACGTTGCGGAACGAGTTCATGTTCTTGATCTCGACCTTGGTGCCGAGCTCGGCGGCGCCGGCGGGCTTGAGCGAGATGTTCGCGTCGCAGCGCAGCGAGCCTTCCTCCATGTTGCCGTCGCAGACGCCGAGATAGACGAGCACCGCGCGGAAGGCCCGCAGATAGGCGGCCGCCTCTTCCGGCGAACGGAGCTCCGGCTTGCTGACCGTCTCCATGAGCGGCACGCCGGCGCGGTTGAAGTCGACGAGGCTCGATTGCGCCGTCTCGAGCGTGCCCTCGTGCACGAGCTTGCCGACGTCTTCCTCGAGGTGCAGACGCTCTATGCCGATGCGCCGCGAGTGGCCGTCGGCCAGGTCGATTTCCAGCGCGCCGTGCTCGGCCAGCGGCTCCTCGTACTGGCTGATCTGGAAGTTCTTCGGCATGTCGGGGTAGTAGTAGTGCTTGCGCGCGAACCGGCAGGCCGCGTTCACGCGGCACTCGAACGCGAGCGCCGTGCGCACGCCGTATTCGATCGCGCGGCGATTGATGACGGGCAGCGTGCCCGGCATCCCCTGACAGACGGGGCAGGTCTGCGTGTTCGGCGGCGCCCCGAACGTCGTCGCGCATCCGCAGAACATCTTGCTGCGCGTCGTGAGCTGCGCGTGAACCTCGAGGCCGATGACGACGTCGTAGTTCGCCATCATCCGAGGTTGGGCCGCCGCATGTGCCAGTCGGTGGCGCGCTCGTACGCGCGCGCCGCGCGCAGCATCGTCGACTCGTCGAGCGTGCGCCCGATGATCTGCAACCCGATGGGCAGGCCGCTCTTGGTGAAGCCGCACGGCACCGACACGCCCGGCACTCCGGCCATGTCGGCGGGGATCGTGAACACGTCGTTGAGATACATCTGCACGGGGTCGGTCTTCTCGCCGTGCTTGAATGGAACGTTCGGGGTCGTCGGCGCCACGAGGAGATCGACGCGGCGGAAGGCGGCGTCGAAATCGCGGCGCACCAGCGTGCGAACTTTCTGCGCCTGCCCGTAATAGGCGTCGTAATAGCCGGCGGACAGCACGTACGTGCCGAGCATGATGCGCCGTCGGACCTCGGCGCCGAACCCGGCCGCGCGGGTCTTGCTTTCCATGTCGATCAGGTCGTGTCCCGGCACGCGCAGACCGTACTTCACGCCGTCGTAGCGCGCGAGGTTGGACGACGCCTCGGCGGGCGCGATCACGTAGTACGTCGCGAGCGCGTGGGGCGTGGCCGGCAGCGACACGCGCTCGAGCGTCGCGCCGAGCCCCTTCAGCACGTCGATGGCCGCGCGCACGACGCTCTCGACCTCGGGGTCCATGCCCTTCGTGAAGTACTCGTCGGGCACGCCGAGGCGCAGCCCCTGCACGCCCCGCTCGAGCTCCGCCGCGTAATCGGGCACGGCCGCGTCGATCGACGTGGCGTCCAGCGGATCACGGCCGGCGATGCCGCCGAGCAGCAGCGCCGTGTCCAGCACGTCCGCGCCGAAGGGCCCCGGATGGTCGAGCGAGGATGCGAACGCGACGAGGCCGTAGCGTGAGACGCGCCCGTACGTCGGCTTCAGGCCCACGACCCCGCAGAACGCGGCCGGCTGCCGGATCGAGCCCCCGGTGTCGGTGCCGAACGAGCCCGCCGCGAGTCCCGCCGCCACCGCCGCCGCCGGTCCGCCGGACGAGCCGCCCGGCACGCGCGCGAGATCCCACGGGTTGCGCGTGACCTTGAGCGCGGAGTGCTCGGTCGACGAGCCCATCGCGAACTCGTCCATGTTGGTCTTGCCCAGCATCACCGCGCCCGCCTTCGCGAGCCGCTCGGTCACCGTCGCGTCGTACGGCGGCACGAAGTGCTCGAGAATTCGGGAGCCGCACGTGGTCCGCACGCCCTTGGTGCAGAACACGTCCTTGAGCGTGACCGGTGCGCCGTCGAGCGGACCGAGCGGGCGGCCCTGCCGATACCGCTCATCTGCGGCGCGTGCGGCGGCGCGCGCCTGCTCCGCGGTCACGGTCAGATAGGCGCCCACCTTGTCGTCGAGCTTGGCGATCCGCGCGAGGTACTCCTCCGTCACCCGGCTCGGCGTCGTCTCGCCGCGGGTGTATGCCGCCGTCAGCTCGTGGATGGTCCGCGGCGTCATTGTAGCGACGTCCGCGAGCCCGGCTCGCGGCGTGGGTGGCCTGATCGAGGCGCGCGTGGCGTCATTCTTCGATGATGCGCGGCACGCGGAAGAAGTCGCCGGCCCGATCGGGCGCGTTGGCCAGCATCTCCTCGATCGGAAAGCACGGGCGTGGCTCGTCCTCGCGCATGACGTTGAACTGGGGCACGGCGTGCGACGTCGGCTCGATGCCGGAGGTGTCCACGGCCTTGAGCGCGTCGATGTGCGCCAAGATCGCGTTGAGCTGCTCGCGCATCGTCTCGAGCTCGCCGTCGGTGAGCGCCAGGCGCGCGAGGCGCGCGACGTGGACGACGTCCTCGCGCGAGATCACGAGTCCAGCTCCTCGAGGTGCGCGTACTGCAGCGACAGCCGCTTGCGCCCGACACTGGCGAAGGCGACGGTCACGATGACGTCGGCGCCGTCGCGCTCCACGCCGACTACCAGGCCTTCGCCGAATCGCGCCTGGCGCACGCGCGCGCCGACCTTGATCGGCCACGATTCCTCTTCCGGCTCGTAGCGCGGGACGACGCGCGCCTCCGCGAACTGCGGCTCCGGCCGAGAGGCGTTGAGCAGCGTGAGATGCGCCTCCGGCATCTCGCGCAGGAAGCGCGAGGGCTCACCAACACCGTAGCCGTGGATGCGCCGGTGCACGGCGTACGACAGATAGAGCCGGTCCCGCGCCCGCGTGAGGCCGACGTAACACAGTCGCCGCTCCTCCTCGATCTCCTCGGAGTCGTTCATCGAGCGCGCGTGCGGGAACACGCCCTCCTCGAGCCCGGTGAGAAACACGACGGGGAACTCGAGCCCCTTGGCCGAGTGCAGCGTCATGAGCGTCACGCGGGCCTCGGCTTCCTTGAGCTCGTCGACGTCGCTCATGAGCGCGACACTGTCGAGAAACGCCTCGACCGTCGCCTCGCCCGCATCGTGAGCAAAATCCTCGGCGGCGGCGATCAGCTCTTCGAGGTTCTCGAGCCGGCCCTCGGCCTCCGGCGAGCGGTCCTGCTCGAGGGCCTTGCGATAGCCCGAGGCCTGCAGCACGAGATCGATGAAGGCGGGCGGTGAGAGCTCCGTGCGCTGGCCGGCCAGACGCTGCACGATGGCCGCGAAATCCTCGAGCCCGCTCCGCGCCTTGCCGCGAATGTCGGGCGGCGGGGCGGCGGCCAGCGCGAGCAGCGGCTTGCTCTCGTCCAGCGCGAACTCGTCCAGGCGCGCGAGCGAGGTGGCACCCACGCCCCGTGGCGGCGCCTGCACGGCGCGGCGGAAGGCCACGTCGTCGGCGGGATTGATGGCCAGGCGCAGCCACGCCAGCGTGTCCTTGATCTCCTTGCGTTCGTAGAACCGCACACCGCCCACGATGACGTACGGGATGCGCGCGCGGCGCAGCGCGTCTTCCAGCACGCGCGACTGGGCGTTGGTGCGGTAGAAGACCGCGATGCCGTCCCATCCGACACCATCCGCGCGCGTCTTGAGGATCGTCTGCGCGACGAAGTTCGCTTCCTCGTGCTCGTCCCAGCCGCGATAGACGGCGGCCGGCTCGCCTGGAGCGTTCTCCGTCCAGAGCGTTTTCTCTTTCCGCTGGAGATTGTTGTCAATGACGCCAGCTGCCAACGCCAGAATACTTTTGGTCGAGCGATAGTTCTGTTCGAGCTTCACGACGCGCGTGCCAGGAAAGTCCTTTTCGAAATCCAATATGTTATTGATATCGGCGCCGCGCCATTTGTAAATCGAGTTGTGGACGAGCAACCCGCCGGCAGAGAAGTTGCGAAGATCCTTGATCGCGAGGTCGTATATGTAACCTTGATATCGTTCGAATTGGACGGACGCGACGCGAGCCTCACGGACGGCATCCCCTTCGAGCACGGGTACGCGCATACCAGCTCGGAGGTGGCTTGCCGGAAGGAACTGAAACGCCTTGCTATGCGTGAAGCGGGCGCGACGGACCACTTCCAAACCGCCGGTATTGGCCAACTCCGTCGCGAGAGCGAGTCCCGCGTCGTAGTCCTTGCGGGACGTCTCAATCCGCCAGGCCCGCACCTTTCCGGGTCGAGGTTGTCTCACGGCAGCAATGCGAGCCCACAGCGCCATGTCCGAGCTCACGAGCTGGATTCGATGCTCGTGCCGCCCGTGCGGCCGGGGGTCGCCGAACATCGTGAAATGCAGGATCTTTCGTGACACACCCCCACGAGTTACCGCACCAGCACGATGATGCGGATAGTCCTCGAATAAAAGTAGATCGGCCATGAGTTGCTTGACGCGAAGCCGTGTGTCGATATCGGCATACAGCCGATCGATGTGCTCTTGTGTAATGGCCATTCGACGGCCACGCACGTGAAACACCATGGTGGGCAAGCCATATTGAAAGGCGAAATATGCTTCGAGATATTGCGCCTCGGCGCGTGAGTCACACGTCGCGAGAATCCAGACCCGATCAGCGACTTCGTGGTTCGTCCGTAGATGAAAGCCGAGTTTCAGTTGCTTCTCACGGCCGGTCCGCACCCCCCTCGTCAGGCCGATTCGATATCCCAGCCGTTCCTGATACATGAGATAGACGTAGTACTTCGTAGAATCCAGATCGAATCGGCCGAACATCATGTGGTTCGGCGTCGCAAGAACTTCGCGCCCATCATCGGTCTTGATTCGGACGATCATGCCGTCGTACTCGGTCCGACGGACATCCTCAACCGTTGCTGAATCCCGTTTGCCCCATCCCACGCCGGCGACCACCGCATCACCTTTGCGGATCACCTCAACAGGCTTCGGCCCGCGAACGGTCTGGACGAGCGTGCCTTCCACGACACACTGATCACTGTCGCCAACGACGCACACGTTGCGATGCTCGTCCGTCAACAGCCGGATGATCTGGTACTGCGCGCGGTTCGTGTCCTGGTACTCGTCGACGAGCACGTGCTTCCAGAGCCCGCGATACCACGCCAGCGTTTCGGGTGACTCACGGAACAGCTTCACGACGAGCAGCAGTAGATCGTCGAAGTCCACCACGCCGGCCTCGCGGATCCTCTTCTCGTACCGCGAGTACACCAGCGCCGCCTTCTGCTCCCACGGCCCGCGCGCGTCGCGTAGGGCGTCCTGCACGCTCGTCATCTGATTCTTCAGATACGAGATCCGATGCGCGGCGGCGCTCGGCGTGAACGTACGGTCCGCGAGCTCGCCCTCCTTCATGCACTCCTTCACGAGCGCGATGCGGTCATCCTCGTCGTAGATCGTGAAGTGGCGCGGCACGCCGATCGCCTCACCGTGCGCCCGGAGGATCCGCACGCACGCCGAGTGGAACGTGGCGATGAGGGGCGCGCGCAGACCGGCCGGCGCCACCAGGGCGTCGACTCGCCGGGCCATCTCGCCGGCGGCCTTGTTGGTGAACGTCACGGCCAGCACGTTCCGGGGATGGACCCCGCGGACGCCGAGCAGGTAGGCGATGCGATGCGCGATGACCCGGGTTTTGCCGCTCCCGGCGCCGGCCAGGACGAGCAGTGGCCCGTCCCCGGCGAGGACGGCGTCGCGCTGCGGCGGATTCAAATCGTCGAGAAGGTGGTCTAGCCCGGCGGGCACGACAAATTGTACCGCATTGAGACAAGACGTCACGGACGAGGTCGGCAGGCCGTCACCGCCGCAGGGCCCGGGGCGTTGAAGTCGGCGGAATCACGGCCCCGGCACCGTGGCATAGGCCTTGCCCCTCGCCGTCCGCCATGCGCCACACCAAGCGAATCCTCGTCGTCGACGACAACCAGGTCATTCAGGACATCCTCAAGCAGTTCTTCGGGCGCGGCTACAACGTGGAAACGGTCGGGAGCGCCTCGCTGGCATTGGCGGCGGTCATCCAGAAGAGTCCGGACGCGATCCTGCTGGACGTCCGGATGCCGGGTGTGGACGGGCTCAGCCTGCTGAAGTCCCTGCGCGAGATGGGCGTGCGCACGCCGATCTTCGTAATGACCGGGTACGACTCGACCCCGGTGGCGGTGGAGGCGCTGGAGTGCGGCGCGACGGGTTATCTGCCCAAGCCCTTCGACCTCATGCACCTCGACCGGCTCATCGCGCACGCGCTCGACCAGCCGGCCGCGTAGCGGCGCCGAGCCTCCAAAGAACGCCGAGCCCGCGCTACGACGCCGGCTGCGCCGTCGCCAGCCGACGCAGATGGCGCACCGCAATGACGACCGGGGCTCCGAGGATGACGACCCACACGAGCCACGTCTGCAGATCGTATGTCGTACGGCTCGTGGCCATCGTATAGAACCAGGCGAGCGCCGCGGCGACGCCGAGGACGAGGCCGATCGCGAGAACGGCACGAAACCACGGACCCGGCGGATCGGTGGCTTCGATGACAACCGCCCACAACGTCGCCATGCCGAGCGTGGCCCCCGCGACCCAGGCCACGAACTTGAGCGGCTGGAGCGCCAGCCGCGCACGCGACGCAAACGGCAGGCTGGAGTGCGTGAGCAGCGCCGTGCCCGCGTCGAGAGCGCCAAGCGCGCCGTAGAGCAGGAGCGGGACGAGCATGAGGCTCGCCGGCAGCAGTAGAACGACTTCGACGGTCAGCGCGCGGCCGAGCAGACCGCTACGGGCCGTGGAGGCTATTCCACCGTCACTGACTTCGCGAGGTTACGCGGCTGGTCCACGTCGCAGCCGCGTCGCACGGCCACGTGGTAGGCCAGGAGCTGTAGCGGGATCACCGTCAGCAGCGGCGCCAGCAGCTCCGCGCACGGCGGCACCTCGATGACGTGCTGGGCCTTGGACGCCACCGCGCGGTCGCCCGGATGGCAGATCGCGATGAGCAGGCCGTCGCGCGCGCGGACCTCCTCCATGTTGCCGAGCATGCGCTCGTACGACGAATCGCGCGTCGCCAGCGCCACCACGGGCAGGCCGTCGGCGATGAGCGCGATCGGGCCGTGCTTCATCTCGCCGCCCGCGTACCCCTCGGCGTGGATGTACGAGATCTCCTTCAGCTTCAGCGCGCCTTCGAGCGCGATCGGGAACTGAACGCCGCGCCCGAGATAGAGGAAGTCCGTGGCGTTGGACAGGTTACGCGCGAGGGCCGCGATCGACTGGTCGAGCTCGAGCGTCTTTTCGACGAGGCGCGGGATCTCGACGAGATCCTGGATGTGCTTGCGCACGTCTTCGGCGTTGAGCGCGCCGCGCTGCCTCCCGAGCCACAGCCCGAGCAGATAGCCGGCGACGATCATCGTCGAGAACGCCTTGGTGGACGCCACGCCGATCTCGGGGCCCGCGTGCATCTGCAGCACGCCGGTCGCCTCGCGCGCGAGCGCGGAGCCCACGACGTTGGTGATGGCCAGGATCGGACAGCCCTTCAGGCGCGCGGCCTTCACGGCGCCGATGGTGTCGGCGGTCTCGCCGGACTGGGAGACGGCGATCACGAGCGTCTCCGGACCGACGATGGCGTCGCGATAGCGGAACTCCGAGGCGAGATCCACCTCGGCGGGAATGCCGGCCAGCCGCTCGATCATCATCCGCGTGAGCGTCGCGGCATGCCAGGCGGTGCCGCAGGCGACGAGCACGACGCGCTGGATCGCCTTCACCGTCGAGGGGTCGAGGCTCACGTCGGGCAGCACGACGCTGCCCGTCTCGGGCGCGATGCGGCCGCGGAACGTGTCGGTGATGGCGCGCGGCTGCTCGTAGATCTCCTTGAGCATGAAATGCCGGTAGCCGCCCTTCTCCGCCATGATCGGATCCCAGAGGATCTTCACCGGCTCGCGCTGCACGGGATCGCCGTCGAGGGTCGTCAGATCCACGCCGTGGGCCGTGACCACCGCCATGTCGTTGTCTTCGAGGATCACCACGTCGCGCGTGTGGGACAGGATGGCAGGGATGTCGGAGGCGATGAACATCTCGCCACGGCCCAGGCCGACGACGACGCTGCCGGCTCCCTGCTTGGCGGCGATGAGCCGATCGGGCGCGGCGCTGCTGACCACGCCGATCGCGTAGGAGCCGGTCACCTCGCGCAGGGCCGCGCGCACGGCGGCCTCCAGGCGGCCCGTCTGCTGCAGGTGGTGCTCGACGAGGTGCGCGAGCACCTCGGTGTCTGTCTGGGAACGGAACGTGTGGCCGGCGGCGCGCAGGCGCTCCTTGATCTCGAGATAGTTCTCGAGGATGCCGTTGTGGACGACGACGAGGCCGCCTCCGCAGTCGGTGTGGGGATGGGCGTTTTCCTCGGACGGGCGACCGTGGGTTGCCCACCGCGTGTGGCCGATCCCGATCGTGCCGGCGACGGGCTTGTCGCGCAGGGCCGTCTCCAACGCCTTGATCCGCCCCACGGCGCGGCGCACCTGCAGGTCGCCCCGGTCGAGCACGGCGACGCCCGCGGAATCGTAGCCGCGATACTCCAACCGCTTGAGCCCGTCGACGATGATTCCGACCGCACCCTTGTCACCGACGTACCCGACGATTCCACACATGCTCAGCTACCCTTCTTCGTCGCCTGCCCTGGCCGGGTGGCCCCGTGTCGCGTACGCCAGCGCGTGGCCCAACCGTCGCGCGCCGCTTGCTGGCTGCGCTCGACGGCCAGCGCGTCGGCCGGCACATCCTTCGTGATCGTCGAGCCGGCGCCGATGTAGGCGCCCTCGCCGATCGTGATCGGGGCGACCAGGCTCGCGTTCGTGCCGACGAACGCGTCGTCGCCGATCTTCGTCTCGTGCTTCGCGAAGCCGTCGTAGTTGCACGTGATGGCGCCGGCGCCCACGTTCACGCGCTCGCCGATCGTCGCGTCACCCAGATAGGCGAGGTGGTTCGCCTTTGACCCGCGTCCCATGCGTGTCTTCTTCAGCTCGACGAAGTTGCCGACGTGCGCCTGCGGGCCGATGTGCGCCTTGGGCCGCAGATGGCAGAACGGGCCGAGGATCGCCTCGTCCTCGACGACCGATTCGGCCATGACGCAGTACGGCCGGAGCTGGACGCGCTCGCCGATGCGCGTCGCGCGAATGTGGCAGCCGGCGCCAATGACGCACTCGCTGCCGATCTCCGAGGCGACTTCGATCATGACGTGCGGATAGATCACCGTGTCCGCGCCGATGGTGACCGTGTCGTCGATGTACGTGGTCGCGGGATCCAGGATGGTCACGCCCGCGAGCATGTGGCGATCGAGGATGCGACGCCGCTGAATGGCGGCCAGCGCGGCGAGCTGCTTGCGATCGTTGATGCCGAGGGCTTCGTCGGGGTCGTCGACCGCGACCGCCTCCACGCGTCCGCCGGCCTTGCCCAGAATCCCGATGACATCAGTGAGGTAGTACTCGCCCTGATCGTTCTCGGGACGCAAGCGCTCGAGGGCCGACCACAGCCGCTGGGCGTCGAAGCAGTAGACGCTCGTGTTGATCTCGGTGACCTTCTTCTGGTCGTCGGTGGCGTCGCGCTCCTCGACGATGCGCTTGACGCGCCCACCCTGACGCAGGACGCGGCCGTAGCCGTGGGGTCGATCGACGATGGCCGTGAGGACGGTCACGGCCGCGCTGGTCGTCGTGTGATGGCTGACGAGCCGCTCGATCGTTTCCACGGACAGCAGCGGCGAGTCGCCGGGTAGCACGAGGATAGGCCCCTCGAATCCTTCGCACTGCCCACGGGCCTGAAGCACGGCATGGCCGGTCCCCAGCCGCTCGCGCTGCTCGACGGTGCCCACCCCGTCACCCGCCGCCGCCCGAACGGCGTCGGCGTCAGGACCCACCACGAGCACGATGCGATCGCTGACCGACCGCGCCAGCCGGAGCGCATAGGAGATCAGCGGCCGGCCACAAAGCTCGTGGAGCACCTTCGGCTGCCGGGAGCGCATTCGCTTTCCTTCGCCGGCCGCCAAGATCACCGTGGTGAGTGCGTGCATGCGGACCCTCCCATTCTAGCAGCGGGGCTGCGAGGCCCATGCCATATCCGGACGCCTGCAGCGATGCGGACTTGTAGGACGTTCTCGCCGGCTCTAGCCTGCAGCTTTTGCCTATCCTGCGGTGTCCGCTACCCTGCGCTCTTCAGCGCGCTCCTGCGCCTTCGAGGTGAGCAAGGAGCCGAACCATTCGCGCCGGCAGCGCCGAGGCGAACTCCAGGCGCGCCTGGCTGACGGGGTGCACGAACGCCAGCTCCGCCGCGTGCAGGGCCAGACCGCCGAAGGCCACGGGGAGCGGCTCCCGCGCCGTTCGGCCGCCATAGACCCGATCGCCGGCGACGGGGTGCCCGAGCGAGGCCATGTGGACGCGGATCTGGTGAGTCCGGCCGGTTTCGAGCCTCACGTCGAGATCGGTGAAGCGCTCGAATCGCTTCCGGACCTCGAACCGTGTGACCGCACGCTTGCCGCGGCCGCGGGCAAGCACGGCCATGCGAACACGATCGTGAGGATGTCGGCCGAGGGGTTTGTCGACCGTGCCGCTGCCGGCACTCACCCGCCCGTGAACGATGGCTCGATAGCGACGCGTCACGGTGCGCGCGAGAAGCTGAGCGCTGAGCGACTCGTAGGCCGCGGCGGTCTTGGCGATCACCAAGAGTCCCGACGTGTCTTTGTCGAGCCGATGGACGACGCCCGGGCGCCGCGGACCTCCAACGCCCGCGGTGCCGGGGGCGTGGGCGAGCACGGCCGCGGCGAGTGTCCCGGTCGCGTGACCGGCGCCAGGATGGACGACCATACCGACCGGCTTGTCGACGACCATTACCGCGTCGTCTTCGAACACGATCGACAGCGCGATGGGCTCGGGAGCCAGCGTCTCCGGCGGCGCTGGCGGGATTTCGACCTCGACCGTTTCGCCGCCGCCGACCCGATGGGAGGCCTTGCGTGCTCGACCGTCGACCCGCACACGGCCGTCTCCGATCAGCGCCTGCAGTCGCGCCCTCGAGAGCTCCGGCACGCGCTCGGCGAGCCACCGGTCCAGCCGTGCGCCGGCCGCCGACGCATCCACGGTGAGGCGCTTGACGTCCACGTCGACTAGGATTGCACCACCACGCCTGACGCGAGCAGCCCCTTGATCTGGATCTCGTCGTAGCCCGCCTCGCGCAGAATCTCGACGGAGTGCTCGCCGAGGTCCGGGGCCAGTCGCGGCGGCACCTTGTCGATGCCGTCGACCCACAGCGGACTCGCCACCGTCAGCGCGGCGCCCGCGCGCGGATCGTCGAGTGGCACCAGCGCGCCGCTGTCCACCATCTGGCGATCGGTGGTGACATTGTCGATCGCGGCCACGCCGCCGAACGTGAGGCCGTGATCGTTCAAGATCGCCTGCCACGCGGCCCACGCGCGCGTCGCGAACACCGCGTCGAGAACGCCCACCAGCGCGCGGGCGTTGGCGCGTCTGGCCGGTGTCGTCGCGAAGCGCGGGTCCGTCGCCAGATCCGGCCGCGCAATCGCGCGCAGGAGCGTGGGCCAGTCGCGCTCGTCGTTGAGGACGTTCAGCAGGAACCAGCGGCCGTCGCCGCACCGATAGAGATTCGCGAGCGCCGTCGCGGGCTCGTCGCGCGAGGGCCGAGGCTCGACGCGCGCACCGCAGAGCGCGGCCTGCACCTGGATGGCGTTCCACCACAGACCGTTCGACATCAGCGAGGTGGCGACCATCGTGCCCTTGCCGGTCTTCTCGCGCTGGTAGAGCGCCGTCATGATCGCCGCGAACAGCGACACGCCCGTGGGGTGATCGCCCATGCCCGGCAGCGAGCGCGATGGCGGCGCATCGGGCGACGGGCGCACGAGGTCCATCAAACCCGTGCGCGCCCACAGCGCCGTGGAATCGAAGCCGCCGCGCGGCGCTTCCTCGCCCCGCTCGCCGTACGCGGTGATCGACGCGTAGACGAGCCGCGCGTTCAGCGGGGCGAGGTCCTCCCAGCGCACACCGAGTCGCTGGCGCGAGTCGAGCGGCGTGTTGGTGACGAACACGTCGGCGCGCTCGACGAGACGATGCAGCACCGCTCGGCCTTCGGCGGCCCGCAGGTCGAGCGCGAGCCCGCGCTTGGTGCGATTGTCGACGATCCAGCGATAGTTGTAGGGGCTGTCGGGAACGCCGGGTCCACCGGTGCGGTGGCGATAGGGATCGCCGGACGGCGGCTCGAGCTTGATCACGTCGGCGCCGAGATCGGCCAGGATCGTCGTGGCCACCGGCCCCGCGATGAAGCTGGCGGCATCGATGACGCGCAGACCGGCCAGGAGCACGGTCAGTCGGCCCCCGCCATCACCGGAGCCTCATGGACGCGTGCCGCGAGGCTCTCTGAGCAGGCGGAGCGCGAGCAGCGTGACGCCGACGCTGATGGCCGAATCGGCGACGTTGAACGCCGGCCAGTGCCACCCACGCCAGTGGACGTCGACGAAGTCGACGACGGCGCCGAACCGTGCGCGGTCGATGAGATTCCCGACGGCGCCGCCGAAGATGAGCCCGACGGCGACGACGCTCAGGATGCCGCCCATCGGCAGCACGCGCAGCGCCACACGCGCGAGCACGAGCAGGGCGACGATCGAGAGGGCGGCCACGATCCAGCGCCATGCCGGCGCGATCGTGCCGAGGAGCCCGAACGCGAGACCGGGATTCATGACGAGCGTCAGCGAGAGCCAGGTGTCGGCGAGCACGAGCGGGTGGCCGGGGATCAGGTGCGTGAGCGCAAGGCTCTTGGTGATCTGATCGAGCACGACGATCAGCGCCGCGAGAATGAGGACGGGCGTCATCGCGCGCGGGTGACGACCCGCACGCACCGCGCGCACAGCGTGGGATGGGCCGGGTCGCGGCCCACCTCTTCGCTGCGCGTCCAGCATCGCTCGCATTTCTCACCCGGCGCGCGATCGACGCCGATGACGAGCCCGGGGATATCCTGGCTCTCGTAGTGCACGCTCGCGCGCCCCGAACCGGGCTCGAGATCCACGCGCGAGACGATGAACAACGTCGGCAACAGCTCGCGCTTCGCACGCAGCAGGCCGGGCAAGTCCTCGGGCGCCGATTCGATCCGCACGCGCGCCTCCAGCGCGCTGCCGATGAGCTTCTGCCCGCGCGCCGTCTCGAGCGCCTTGGCGACCTCGCGGCGGACCTCGAGCAACCGATCCCACTCGCGCTTGAGCGTGTCGTCGACCCACTCGAGCGGAACCTCGGGGAAGCGTTCGAGATGGACGGACTCGGCTCGCGCGCCAGGGCCGCCCGGCGCGTACCGCCACGCCTCTTCGGTCGTGAAGGTCAGGATCGGCGCCATGAGCCGCGCGAGCGCCGTGAACACGTCGAAGCACGCGGTCTGGGCCGCGCGACGCCGCGGGTCGTCCGGCGCCGAGGTGTAGAGCCGATCCTTGATCACGTCGAGATAGAGCGCCGACAGGTCGACCGCGCAGAAGTTGTGCACCGAGTGGAACACCGTATGGAACTGGTACTCCTCGTACGCACGCCGCACGCGATCGACGAGGCGTGCCAGCCGATCGAGCACCCACCGATCGACCTCGTCCAGCGCGGCCGACGGCTGCCGATCCCGCGCCGGATCGAAGTCGTAGAGGTTGCCGAGCAGGAACCGAAACGTGTTCCGCATGCGCCGGTATGCATCGGCCAGGCGATCGAGGATCTCGGTCGAGAGCCTGATATCTTCGGTGTAATCCTCGGCAGCGACCCAGAGCCGCAACACCTCGGCGCCATACTTCGGCATGAGCTCGTCGGGCTCCACGCCGTTGCCGAGGGACTTGGACATCTTGCGGCCCTCGCCGTCGACGACGAAGCCGCACGTCAGCACCTCTTTGTACGGCGGCGCGTTGCGTGTGCCCATCGCTTCCAGCAGCGACGAATGGAACCAGCCGCGATGCTGGTCGGAGCCCTCGAGGTAGAGCTCCGCCGGCCAGCGCAGCTCCGGCCGCGTCTCCAGCACGGCGGCGTGGCTGCAGCCCGAATCGAACCACACGTCGAGGATGTCGGTCTCCTTGCGGAAGCGCTCGCTGCCGCACTTCGCGCAGCGCGTCCCCGGCGGCAGCAGCGCCGCCGCCGTGCGCGCGTACCATTCGTCCGCGCCGGCGCCCTCGCGGAAGATGCGGGCGACGTGCTCGACGATGCGCTCCTCCAGCAGCACCGTCTCGCAGCCTTCGCAATAGAACGCCACGATCGGCACGCCCCACACCCGCTGACGCGAGATGGTCCAGTCGGGCCGGTGCGCCACCATGTTGAAGATGCGCTCCTCGCCCCACGCCGGGATCCAGCGCACCCGGTGACGGATGGCGTCGAGCGCGCGCTCGCGCAGCCCATCCTTGTCGAGCGCGATGAACCACTGCTCGGTCGCGCGGAACAGCGTCGGATTCTTGCAGCGCCAGCAGTGCGGATACGTGTGCGTCAGCGTCTGCTCGGCGACGAGCGCGCCCACCTTCTTGAGGTGCGCGATGATCTTTGGATTCGCCTCCCACACGGTGAGGCCCGCGAAGTGCTCGACCTCCGGCACGAAGCGGCCGTCGTCGTCGACCGGGTTGTAGATCTTCAGGCCCAGCGCCTTGCCGAGATCGTAGTCCTCCTCACCGTGGCCGGGCGCGATGTGGACGAGGCCCGTGCCGGTGTCCATCGCGACGAACGGCGCTGCGGCGACCTTGCCGGTGCGGTTGATCCACGCGTGACGGTACTCGAGCCCCTCCAGCCGGCCGCCCGGGATGGTGGCCAGGCGGCGGGGCGTGCCGAGGCGCGCGAGCTGCGCAAAGGCGTCGGCGAGCTTGGCCGCGACGATCAGGCTCTCGCCGCCCACCTCGAGCACGACGTAATTCTCCTCGGGGTGCACAGCGATGGCGAGGTTGGCGGGCAGCGTCCACGGCGTCGTGGTCCAGATCACGAGCGAGGGCTTCGGCGCGGTCGGCGCGTCCGGCAGCGGCGCGACGAGCGGAAACTTCACGTAGACCGACTGCGTGCGCTCCTCTTCGTATTCCACCTCGGCCTGCGCCAGCGCGGTCTTGTCGTACATGCACCAGTGCACCGGCTTGAGGCCCTTGTAGACGAGCCCCTTGCCCACGAAACGCCCGAACTCGCGCGCGATCACGGCCTGATAGGCCGGCGCCATCGTGATATACGGATTGTCCCAGTCGCCGAACACGCCGAGTCGCTTGAACTCCTCGCGCTGGATCTGCACGTACTTGGTCGCGTAGGCGCGGCACTTGCCGATCTTCTCGAGCGGATCCATCGCGCGGCGTACGTCGACCGACGCCGTGTCGAGTCCGAGCTCCTTGTCGACCTGATGCTCGATCGGCAGGCCGTGGCAGTCCCAGCCGGGCACGTAGACCGCGTTGAAGCCGAGCATGCCCCGCGACTTCACGACGAGATCCTTCATGACCTTGTTGAGCACGTGGCCCATGTGGATGTGGCCATTCGCGTACGGCGGTCCATCGTGCAGGATCCAGAGCGGCCGATCGGCGGCGGCCTCGCGCAGGCGCTTGTAGATGCCGATCTCGTCCCACCAGGCGAGCATGCGCGGCTCGGCCTGGGCGAGGTTCGCCTTCATGGGGAAGTCGGTTTTCGGCAAATTCAGCGTGGCTTTGTAGTCCATGACCGGAAAGTTATCGTAGCACGGCGGGTTGAACGAGACGCTCGAACGGAGCCACGCGCATCTAGCTCAGGCCACTCACGGCCCGAGCCGACCTCGCGGCTTCGTTACAAACTAAGCCACGCGCATCTATCTCAGGCCACCCACGGCCCGAGCCGACCTCGCGGCTTCGTTACAAACTAAGCCACGCGCATCTATCTCAGGCCACCCACGGCCCGAGCCGACCGCGCGCTCCGTTTACTTGGGCGAGAGGGTGACGATGCCGTTCGTCGAGTCGATGTTGAGCGAGAAGCGGTCGAGAAAGTCGCGGCCGAGAAGGCCGTCGCCCGCGCTCGGAACGTCGTACGAGGCGACGCGCATGCGGCCCACACGTGCCTCGCCCACCTCGAGCGACTCGATGAAGACGAAGCTGACGTTGTCGCTGCCGGTCACGCCCGTGACACGCGAGGTGCCGACGGGGCGCGAGAGCGCGGCGCCCGCGGCCACGAGCACGCGCGGGTTGATCATCGTGCCGTCGGCGCCGGTGTCGAGCAGAAGCTTGGCACTGGTGCTGCCGTTGATTTTGACATCGACCATGATGGGCTGGCCCGGCGTGTACCTGATCGCCGTCCCGCCCTTGGAAACGTTGCTACCGGCCGCCGCCCGCTCGGCCACCCCCGGCTCGGACGTCGCTCCTGGCGGCGTGTTACGCAGCCCCATCGGCACCGCGCGCGCGCGAAATTCTTGCGGCACGCTGTCGATCCCATCGACATAGTGCGAGCGGCCGTTGGCATCGGTGTACCGATAGATCTCGGCGAGGGCGGAAGCGGGCGCGAGGATCGCGAGCGCGGCAAGCGCGAGCACGAAACGCGTCACCTGAGCATCATACCGCACAGCGCGCGAGCCGATACACGACCATTTCCGGGCCGCCCGATACCTCGTTGCGCTCGAGGCGTACCCCATAGATCGGGACGAGCAGCTGCCGCCGAGCGGCCAGTTCCGGAAACCAGGTCGGGAAGATGATCACGAAGTCCGGACAACGCTCGATGACGAATCGCACGACCCCGGCCTCCCCTTGCCGCCGATAGGGACGGATCTCGGGCGTCACCAGGCCCATGAGATCCACGACCGGACGCCGCGAAAAGTACGCGATGGCGCCGATGTCGTTGACGGCGAGCGTCGCGGTGCGCGGCAGGTTGGCGTCGACCCAGCGCCCGAGGTGGACCTGCATGGCGTTGATGTTCTGCACACCCCACGCGTACCTCTCCGCCGCCGGGATCAGCAGCGCGAGCGCCACCGCGAGATACGCCAGGCGGAGGGACCGCGCGAACGCTGCGCGCCGCGTCTCGAAGGCGTGGGCGATGCGGGTCCATGCGGCGACCAGGATCAGGATCGCGACGGGCAACAGGTGGATCGAGTACCGGCCTTCCTGGAAGCCGGGGCCGCGGTACGGCGCGAGCACCGCCATGGCGAGCGGATGCGCGATCAGCACGAGCCCGACGATGCCGAGGGCGCGATGCAGGGGCCACACCAGCGCGACGAGCGGCAGCGACGCCGGCAGGAGCGGGTGGGTCCGCGCGAGCCAAACGACCCACTCGATGGAAAAGGCGAGCGGCCGCTCGAGCCACGTGAGCCGCGCCGGCTCGCGAATGCCGACGAGCCTGCCGAGCAGACCCCCCTCCACCTTGGCGGAAGCCGTCGCGGGAAGCGGAGTGCCGGTCGTCACCCAGCAAAACACCACGAACGGCACCACCACGGCGAGCGCGATTGCGGCCACGACGAGCAGACGCCGTGGCGTGGGACGCAACCCGAGCGCGAGCAGCGGCAGCAACACCACGGCCTCGGGGCGGGCCAGCACGGCCAAGGCACCCGTGAGCGCGGTCAGCGTCAGGCTCTCGCGCGCGAGGGCAAGAACCGCGGCGCTCACCAGCAGCGCGGCCAGCGTGACTTCCATTCCGGAGAGCGCGCCCCAGGCGATCGGGCCGCTCCAGCACAGCGCGACGGCCGCTACCAGCGCGGTGGCCCGCGAGGCGCCCCAGGCGATCGCGGCGCGACGCAGAAGCAGGGCCGCCGCGACCGCACACGCAACGCCCAGCGTCTTGACCAGAGCGAGTGACGCGCCGGCGACGCGGACACCGGCGGCGAGCAGCAGCGTCCACAGCGGCGCGGTGGAGCCTGCGACCGGCACGCCGGGGTTGTACGCGAAGCCCGCGCCTTCGGCGAGATTGCGCGCGAAGTGCAGATGGATCCACGAGTCATCGAGGGGAAATCCCGCGGCGCCGGCCACGAGGTGCTCGCGCAGCAGCAGTGTCGTCAGCGACAGCGCGGCCGCGAGGAGAACGAGGACGTCGTCGCGGCGGTCAGCGGTCACGCACGAGCGTGTAGCCCGCATAGAAGATCGGACGGCGGTCCACCGGCAGCGTGTAGAGAAATCGGCCGTACGGCAGCTCGATCTCGACGAGCCCCGGGGGGCGTGCGGTCGAGGGCGCCCAGTGGTCCACGAACCAGACGAGGCGGCGCGTGCGCGCGGGCAATCGCACCTCGCTGCCGGGAAGCCGCACCATCTCCGACGCCAGCTGGGGCGCGTAGTAGCCGGGCGGCAGGTCGCCTACGCGCAGCTCGAAGATCGAGTACTCGGGCAGGTAGAACATCGCGTGTCGCATCCACGGATACGAGCGCGCGTTGCCGAGCTCGGTGACGACCACGGTCTCCTCGGGCGAGTACGCTGCGCGGATGGAGCCGACGAACGTGCGGACGACCTCTTCGTGCTCGCGCAGCGCGGCCGCCGTCCGGCTGAAGATCCAGTCGAAGGCGTCGTGCTCCGCCGCCAGCCGCCACGCCGACTTCGGCGTGTCGAAATCGCGCGGCAGCGGCCGGGCATTCACGAAGAAGGCGCCGTTGACGAGCACGACCACCACGATCGCCGCCGCCGTGAGCGCCGGCCCGAGCGCGCGCCGACGCGCCAACACGGCGGCATGCGCGAACGCGGTGACGAGAACGCGCCCGAGCAGGATGACCAGCGCCGGAAGGAAGGTCAGAACATAACCCGCCTGTCCGAAGTGCACGAGGACGTAGACCACGACCGGCGGCACGATCCACGTGAGCAGCAGCCACTCGCGCCGGCCCCAGCCGTGCCGGCTCATGTACCACGGCAGCAAGAGGCCCGCGAGCGCCAGGGGCCCGAGGCCGACGAGGACGGATTCGAGCAGGTAGCGTGACATGCGCAGCGTCGTGTCGAACGGCCCGGCGAGGATCGTCGTCGGTAGGACGACGGAATCGGCCAGGTGGATCGAAGCCTCGACATAGCGTCCGAGGCCGCCGGTCAGCATCACCATCGGCACGAACCACGAGAGGGTCAGCACGACGAGCACGGCGCCGCCCACCAGCACCGTGCGCGAGCGGCGTGTCCCGAGCACGCAGGCGACGAGCCACATCGGCAGGAGCAGCACCAGGAGCGACTGCCGCATGCCCGCGGCGAGTGCCAGGTACCCGGCGGCGAGCCAGGCGTCGGCCTCGCTGCCGTCGAGCGCGCGAAACGCGAAGTAGGCGACGGTCGACGCGAACAGCGCCTCGCCCGCGTACGTCAGCCCCACCGATCCGTAAAACCAGAACAGTGGGCTGACGGCGAGCACGCTCGCAGCTGACAGCGCGGTCGCGCGATCGTAGATTGCACGCGCGAGCAGGTAGACGACCACGGTCGTGAGCCCGCTGAACGCCACGGCGAGCAGGACGTAGGCGGCCGTGGGGTCGTGGAGCCACGCGTTCACCAGGCGGCCAAGCCCGACATAGAGGATGTAGCCGGGTGGGTGCGGCTGATGCTTGACGACGTCGTACTCGCGCAGCGCCAGCGCGAACTGGACGGCGTCCCAGTTGTAGAGCATGCGGGCGCGATACGGTAGCCGCGAGAGCACGGTGAGGACACCCAGCGCGCTCGCGAACATGTAGTCCCAGCGGTCGGCGCGGTCGCGCATCGCGGCTGTGGAGTATACGCGCGCGCCGTCCCGAGCGGCGTCGCGTCTAGGGCGAGCGTGGCCCCGCGGTCAGGCAAGGATCGAATTGTTCAGGCCACGCGAGACGGTGGTGAAGGCCGCCGCACGGTCTCGAGGACCGCGGCGGGTACACGGTGGGGCTCGGTCAGGGCTTCGCTACGCCTTCTTCTCTTCTTCCTTTCGCGCCGGCGTGGTCTCTTCCTTGCCGGCCTCGTTCACGCCCTTTTTGAACTCCTTCACGCTCGAGCCGAGCGAGCGGGCGAGCTCGGGCAGACGATTCGCGCCGAACAGCACCAGCACGATCACGAGGATGATGAGCAGCTCCTGATAGCCCAGACCAAACATGGCGATGCTCCTTTCGACGCCCTACCTTAGCACCGTTTTCTATCCTCCGCGCAACACGCGGCGCTCGCCCACCCGCGTCGTCACGCGCCGCGCATCGAAGTATTCGAGGAGCGGAATCGCGAACTTCCGGGAGATGCCGAGCAGATCCTTGATGTCACCCGGGCCGATCTCCTTGCGCTCGCGCAACAACGCGACGAGCTTGTCCTGGATGGTGTCCAGCGCCGCGGTGTGAAAGAAGAGCGACTCCTTGACGCGGACGAGCTTGCGCGATTCGAGCAGCAGCTGAAACAGCTCGTGCTGCTCGTCGCCGGTCAGCCCGGCACGACCGAGCGCCTCTTCGGGGCTCGGTGGCGCCGCCGCCGCTTCGCGGAACTCGCGCTCGATCCGCTCGAACGCCGTCTGTTGCGCCGGGCTCAAGCGCAGCTCGTGCGAGGCCAGGCTGACCTTGTCGCGGTCCACGCGCACCACGCCCTCGGCGGCCATCGCCCCGAGCACGTGGGCGAACACGCGCTCGTCGGCGTTCGCCGCTCGCACGCGCAGCTCCTCGCGCGACATCCCCGATCGCAGCGGCTGCGCGCGATGAAAGTGCTCGAGGCTCTCGGTGACGAGGCGGCGCAGTCGCGCCACCGCGTCGGCGTGCAGCGACCAGTCGCGGTCTACGGCCGTCACGCGGCCCGCCGCGGCGAGCGTGTCCAGCAGGTGGCGCGTGCGCGCCGGGCCGAACGGGACGCGGGCGACGAGCGCGGACAGCCGAATGCCGCTGACGCCGGCACCGCGCACGTGCTCCTCGACCACCGCCTCCGGCGCGCCCGATTCGAGCACCTGCAGGTGCGCGAGCCGGGCCGGACGCTTGAGTCGCGGCGGGTCCGTGTCGAGCAGCGTGCCGCCGCCGATGGTGACGATCGGCGAGTACGAGCGGATCACGAAGCGATCGCCGGCCAGCGCCACGAGCGGCGCCTCCAGGCGCAGCCGGGCAAAACCACGCTGTCCCGGCTCGAGCTCGGTCGCATCGAGGAGCAGCGCACGCGCCATGACCTCGCTCGTGCCCGCGTGCAGGCGCACGCGATCGCGGCTCTCGAGGGCGCGCGGCGCGTCGGCCAGCATCTCCAGCACGACGTCGACCAGCGTCGTCGCGGAGAGCGTTCCGGCGTGACCCACGACGTCCCCGCGCTCCACCGCGGCGCGCTCGAGGCCCTGCAGGTTGACCGCGGTGCGCTGCCCCGCCACCGCGCGCTCGACGGCCTGGCCATGCGCCTGCAGGCCCCGCACCTTGGCCACGAGGCCGCGCGGAAACACCTCGACGCGGTCGTCCACCGCCAGCGCGCCCGCGGCGAGCGTTCCCGTGACGACGGTGCCGAAGCCCTTGATCGTGAACACGCGGTCGATGGGCAGACGCGGAAGCTGGTCGGTGCCACGCGCGGGCACCATTTCGGCCAGGCGGCGCAGAGCGGCGCGCAGCTCATCGAGGCCGGCGCCCGTTTTCGCCGAAACCGGGACCACGGGGGCGCCCTCGAGAAACGTCCCCTGTACCAGCGTCGCGACGTCGTCGCGCACCAGGCCGATCCAGTCCGCCTCCACCATGTCGGTCTTGGTCAGGACCACCAGGCCGGTTCCGATGTGCAGCAGCGAGCAGATCGCAAGATGCTCGCGCGTCTGCGGCATGACACCTTCATCAGCCGCGATCACGAGCATCGCGAGGTCGATGCCGCCGACGCCGGCGAGCATGTTCTTGACGAAGCGCTCGTGGCCGGGCACGTCCACGATCTCGATGGTCAGGCCGTCGGGCTCCTCGATGAACGCAAAGCCGAGGTCGATGGTGATGCCGCGCGCCTTTTCTTCGGGCAGGCGGTCGGTATCGGTGCCCGTCAGCGCTTTGACGAGCGACGTCTTGCCGTGATCGATGTGGCCGGCGGTGCCCACCACGACGTGGCGGCTGGCCGCGCTCATGACCGCCAGAGCCTCATGGGCGGGCGGCGGCGGCGAGCGTCTTCACGAGAGCGGGGACCTGGGCCGGCAGCACCGTGCGGCAGTCGAGGAACAACCGATCGTCGACGAGCCGGCCGACCACGGGCGGGTCGCCGGTGCGCAGCGCCGCATCGAGGGCGCGCGCCGCCGCGTCCGTGGCCCCGAGGGCGACCCCCGCCGTCGGCAGCTCCACCGTCGGCAGCGCGCCGCCACCCACCTGCGCGCGACTCTCCTCCACGCGCGCGGCCAGCCGCGTCGCCGTCTCCGGGCCGAGCCCGCGCAGCACGCGACGGGCGCGCGCCACCACCGCCGCGAGCGGCTCGGTGAGCAGTCGCAGCGTGGGCACCGCGTCGCGCGCGGCGCCGGACTCGTAGGCCATCAGCGTCGCCTCGAGGGCGGCGATCGTGAACTTGTCGATGCGCAGCGCGCGATTCCAGGGATTCTTCTTGAGTCGCGACACCACCGCGCGCTTGCCGACGACGATGCCGGCCTGCGGACCGCCGAGCAGCTTGTCGCCCGAGAACGACACGAGATCCACGCCGGAGGCGACGACCTCGGGGACCGTGGGCTCGTAGGGAAAGCCCCAGGGGCGCAGGTCGATGAGCGAGCCGGAGCCGAGGTCCTCCATCACGGGCACCCCCTGCTCACGGCCCAGCTCCACCAGCTCGCGGCTGGAGACGTCGGCGGTGAAACCGACCACGCGGTAATTCGACGTGTGGACCTTGAGCAGCAGCGCGGTGGCCGGCACGACCGCCTCGGCGTAGTCGCGCAGGTGCGTACGGTTGGTGGCGCCGACCTCTCGCAGCACGGCGCCGCTGCGCAGCATGATGTCGGGGATCCGAAACTCGCCGCCGATCTCGATGAGCTCGCCGCGCGAGACGATGACCTCTTTGCCGTGCGCCAGCGTCTCGAGCGCCAGGAGCACGGCGGCGGCATTGTTGTTGACGACGAGCGCGTCCTCCGCGCCGGTCAGGCGACGCAGCAGCGCCTCCACGTGGCTGTAGCGCGAGCCCCGCTCCTTGCTCGCCAGATCCATCTCGAGATTCGAGTAGGCGGCCGCGACCGCGGCCACGCGCTCGCGCGCGAGGTCGCTCAGGAGCGCGCGTCCCAGGTTGGTGTGCAGCACCACGCCGGTGGCGTTGATCACCGGTCGCAGGGAAAACCGGCCGGCGCGCCGGACCCCGTCGGCGATCCGGGCGACGAGGGTGTCGGTGTCGGCGGGCAGGGTCCCCTGCCCGCGCACGCGCATCCGCTCGCCGTCGAGCGCCTCGCGCGCGGCGGCGGTGAGCCGCGCGCGGCTCAGGTCCGCGAGCGCGGGATCGGCGGCCAGCCGCCGCACGAGCTGATCGACCGAGGGCAGGCTGCGAAGGGCGGCGGCGCGATCAGCGCTCACTGAGCGCGGCCTCGACCTTGGCCCGCAGGCGCGCGATCACTTCCTGCGCCTCGGCGCGCCAGGCCTGCGGCGACCAGCGGCCGTCGGGCGTGCCACGGCGCACGGCGTCCTCGGTGAGTCCCGCCCACAGCTCATCGAGATCATCGGCGGTCAGTCCTTGGCCCCGAAGCGCCCGCGCCCAGTCGGCGGCGAGCGCATCGATCTGGCGGTCACGCTCGGCGGCAAGGCGACGGGCCTTGCGGATGAGGTCGGCAAGACGCGAGGCCATCGCTAGTGCTTCACCGCCTCGCGGACGGCGTCGACCAGATTGGCCTCGAAGCGGCCGGTGGAGGCACAGGAGTACACGGGGTTGGTCTTGAGCTTGCCGGACGATCCCTTCCGGTGCCCCTGCGTACGCATGCTCGAGTTGATCTGCAGTCGGGTGGCCGCGCCGTCCCGCTCGGCGAACACCGTGAAGGTCACCAGCGCTTCACCCTCGAGCGCCTCGTCGCCGATCCGGCCGCAGTCGGAGTAGACCCCGATCGGCGTCACCACGTCGTCGGTGGCGATCACGCCCGAATCTCGGGCGATGGCGCGCAGCGGCAGATTCTGCTTGGCGAGGGCACGCACCAGGGCCACCCACGTGACGTCGTAGCCGGCGCCGATTTCCGCCCGGTACGGCGGCGGCGCCAGTGGCGACACGTGCGGTCTTGCGCACCCGAGGGGCAACAACGTCGCAGCCATCACCATCAGCCTACCGAAGGCCGCTAGGCGGATGGTGGTCGATCCCACGGTAGGCTTTGATGAACCGCTCGATCCGCGCCTCATCGACGTTGTCCATCGTCTCCAGCCGCGTCCACGCCGTCAGCGCAATACGCGTCGGCATCGTCGGATAGGGCGCCAGGACGACCTGGGTCGGGTACTTGCGGACGATGGCCGCCAGCTTCTCGGCGACGTCGGGACAGTCGCAGTTGTACTGGATCACGACGCCGCCGTCTTCGAGGTTGTGCACCTGCAGCTCGTTGGTGATCGGGCGCGTGTGAATGCCCCACGGGGCGATGTACGGCAGGTGTGGGCCCGACGTCGGCGGCGTGGAGTTGTAGGCCTCGTGCGGGTCGCCGACCGTCTGGACGTGGAGGTTGCCCTGGTCGGGAAATTTCTGGCCGGGCAGGTCGGCCTGCGCGCGGTATGCGAAGTAGCCGACGATCACCGCGACGACGACCGCGGCGGCGATGCCCGCGCCGACCGTCCAGCGGCGGCCCTTTCGCGGCGTGCGATTGCTTCCTCTGCGATTCTGAGTGGCCATCCCCCGTTCCCTCACGCGTGGCGGAAGCGTGTGGGAGTCGAACCCACCTCCAGCTTGTCTAGAGCCGGACGCCGGATTTGAAGTCCGGGAGGCCCACCGGGTTCCTAGACGCTTCCGTCGTTACGTGTTGCTTACGTGCCGATCAAGCCTCAACCCCTGAATGCCTCACCTCGTGCAGCAGTACGCCAGTATAACCGGCCTTGCGAGAGGCCGACCGCGACGCCTTGGTAAACTCCCGCTGGCGCTGGCCCCGAGGGTCCTTTTCCGGGCCAAAAGGAGGACGTCATGGGTCGTCCTTACGTGTGTGTCGCTGTTCTGTTGTTCGGGGCGCTCGGAACTGCTCCAGGGACGGCTCTCGCGCTCACCGGCACCGACTGGAAAGCCATGGATGCCACCGCGAAGAGCGCGTACGTCGCCGGCGTGATCGAGGCCTGGGAGGTCGGCGGAGTGGACAAATTCCGGAAACTCGTCAACTGCGTGGTTGATCGTAAGATCACCGGAAAACAGCTCGTCGCGACCGTTGACCGCTACGTCGCGTCCGCAACGGCAACACAACCGCGCCAAGGGCAGCTCGATCCGATGCGGAGTCCCATGACCTTCGTCATGCAGGCCGCGCTCACCAAGACCTGCGAGTAACGGGGCTGCCCGCGTGTACCATTGTGCCCGCACGGTGAACTCCGACCCGCGCCCCGTCACGGAAGAGCGGCGGCCGTCGGTTTCTCCCTGGCGGCTGGGCGGGCTCACGCCCGCGGCCCTCGCGCGTCGTGTCTATCGAGGTTTGTGGACGCACGACGTGTTCGACCGTGCCGCGAGCCTCTCGTACTACTTCCTCTTTGCCCTGTTCCCCGCCCTGCTGTTCATGACGGCCATCATCGGCCTGTCGCCCTGGCCGAAATTGATGGACCAGCTGCTCGGCTACCTGTCGCGGCTGCTTCCGGCGGATGCCGGCTCGCTGTTGACCAAGACCCTCGCGGAGGTGATCACGGGCGCCCGGGGCTCGCTCGTGTCCCTCGGCGTACTCGGCGCGCTGTGGGCCGCCTCGAGCGGCATGGTCTCGATCAGCAAGGCCCTCAACATCGCATTCGAGGTGCGCGATCCCCGCCGTTGGTGGCGTCACCGCGTGGAGGCGCTGGGGTTGACCGTCTGGTTTTCCGTGCTGACCATCGTGGCACTCTTGCTGTTCGTCTTCGGCGAGCGTATCGGGGAGGGGGTCGCGCAGGCGCTGGGCGTCGGCACCGCCTTCACCCGTGCCTGGAACGTCGCTCGCTGGCCGGCGCTGACCCTCTGCGCGCTGGTTGGCATCATGCTCGTCTATCAACTGGCCCCGGCAGCCCGCCAGCACTGGCGGCGCGTCACGCCCGGAGCCATCTTCGCCCTGGCGGGATGGCTGTTCGCGTCGTGGGCGCTTCGGCTCTATCTCCGGTACGTCGCGAACTTCAACGCCACGTACGGCTCGATCGGCGGCGTGATCGTGTTGATGCTCTGGTTCTACCTCTCGGGCCTCGCGCTGCTCGTCGGCGCCGAGATCAACTCACAAATTCGCCGGGCCGAGATCGAGGCCGGCGCGGGCTCGCCGACCTAGCCGCCCGCCAGCGGCGGATAGAGGTCGAGCACGTCGCCGGCGGCGAGGCGCTCCTCCGGGCGGGCCTCGCGCCCGTTGACCAGGAGCACACGCTCGAAGCCGGTGGGGATGCCGAGACGAGTCGCAACATCGGAGGCGGTGCTGCCGTCAGGGACGTCCAGGATCGCGATACCGTTACGGCTGCCGGGCGGGAGAAAGCGTTCGAGCGTCGCGAACAGGTGGACTTCGACCTGCACCGGCCTCAGCGGTCGCTGGTGGACCGGGTGACGCGGAGCCGATCGCCGGGGCGGATACGGTCCTGGCTGTCGAGGCGATTCCAGCGCATCACGTCATCGACGGAGACTCCGTAGCGCCGCGCGATCGCGCTGACGGTGTCGCGCGGACGGACGACGTGGACGTCGCCGGTGGCCGCGACACGGCTCACCTCGGTTCGCAGGGCCGCGACGATGACCGGAGCGCGGTGAGGCGTCAGTGCGGCCGCCACACGCTCATGCTCGCCGTCGGGGATCCGAAGCGTCCATGAGGCGCCGGGCGGTGTCACGCCGCGCACCAGCGCGGGATTCAGGGCCCGAACCGTTTGGAGCGAGAGACCGGAGCTCTCGGCGAGGCGGCGCAGGTCCGTCGAGCCGGGCACCGTAATCGTGTCGACCGCGACGGGGTCGAGGTCGTCGAAGTCGAAGCCGTAGCGGTCGGGGTCGCGACCGATCATCGTCGCGGCGTGGATCTGCGGCACGAAGTCCTTGGTCTCTCGCCGCAAGTGCCGTGACTGGGCGAGCGTCCAAAAATCGCGTGACCCCGTCTTCTGGATCGCGCGCGCCACCTTGACCTCGCCCGCGTTGTACGCCGCCTGCGCGAGCGGCCACGAACCGAACATCTCATAGAGATCGTGCAGGTAGCCCGCTGCGGCGACCGTCGACTTTTCGGGGTCGAGCCGCTCGTCCACCCAGCGATCGACGCGCAGCCCGTAGCGCCGCGCCGTGGGTGCCATGAACTGCCACATGCCTTTGGCGCCGACGCGCGATACGGCGTCGGGCTTGAACCCGCTCTCGATCATCGCGGTGAACACCAGGTCTTCCGGCAGACCGCGCGAGCGGAAGACCTCGCGCGCCATCGCGAGGTAGCGGCCCGACCGGCTCACCCACAGCGTCATCGCGTCGCGGCGATTGCCGGTGAAGCGATCGAGGAAGAACTGTACCTGCGGATTGAGCGCGACGGGGTACGCTTGGGCCATGACGGCGGCATTCGATACGCGGCTGCCGCTCGCATATGCCTCCGCCCAGCCATCGGTCGTGGTTCCGTACACGTCGAGGGCAGTGGAACCACCACTGGTTACGTCGCGTTCACCCAACGAGTCCCACGGCAGGTCACACGCGGGTACGGCTGCGGGATCCATTGCGGGGTCGCCTGGGAGAACTGCGTCTGACACCTGGACGACAGCGGACTCCGGCCCCGAAACTGGTTCGGCGGCCTCGAGCGCGACGGCCCCAGGGCCGATCAGGATCGAGAGGAGAGCCGCCGCGAAGACACGGCTTTGAGTCGCCATAGATTGGAAAGGTTAGTCATTTTTACCATGCTCCGCGGTTGGGGGTCAACGCGGGGTCTCCGTGTGGGAGATGCGTTTGCATGGGCCTCACGTATCGTGTGGGGATGAGGAGGGGGCGCCCACCGGGGCGTCGAGACCCCCGGGGTTACACCGCGTAGCACACACCAGGAGGGTTCACCGTGAAGAGAGCGCTAGCAGCGATCGTAGGAGTCGCGTTCGTGTTCGCCAGTGCCGCGCTGGTCGGCGCACAGACGCCGCCTCCGGCCACCAAGGCGGACGACAAGAAGATGGAGAAGGACGCCTCCATGAAGAAGGCGCCGCACCACACGGCGGTGGGCACGGTCAAGACGGCCGGTGCTGACAGCATCGTCGTGGGCGGCAAGTCGAAGGGCAAGGAGACGGAGTGGACGTTCGCCCTCAACGACAAGACCAAGATCAAGAAGGCTGGCAAAGACGTGACCGCCAAGGACATCGCGGTGGGCGACAAGGTCACCGTTCGCTACATGGACGAAGGCGGCAAGATGACGGCAATGACGGTCAATGCCTCCGCGGCGTCCAAGCAGGCGGCCAAGGCGAAGGAAGACGCAACCAAGAAGTAAGTGCTTCGGGTCGAGGACGCCGGCTCAGCGCGAGCCGGCGTCCAGCACTCGATCCTCCACCACCCCGGCGAACCAGACGTTGCGGTCGTTCAGGTCGATGTTAGTCGCCGTCCCCGGAGCCGTCTCGAGCTCACGCAACCACGCCCGCTCCGAGTAGTAGCCGACCAGGCGAGGCGGAAGCCGGAAACGCTGCCGGTCGCGCAGCGCGACTTTCGGCGAGCGGGCCTCTATGAACTCCGAGTGCGTCACCCAGACGAGCCACCGGCCGGCGGGAAGGTCGGCGAGGGCGAAACGCCCACCAGAGTCGACCACGGTCGAGCGTACGAGTTCGGCATTTCCCGATTCCCACACCTCACGCTCGAAGGCCTCGCGGGCACGTCGCATCTCGGTGGCAGCGTCCCGGTAGGCATCCGCGGAGTCCCGTGCCCCGGCTCGTAGGCTGTCGAGTCGGCGCAGCAGCGCCTCGGAGCGGGGCAGCACCACCACGGTGGCGTGCGGGATGGGCTCATCGTTGGCGTTCGGCTTCCGGCGCTCGGTGTACACGCGGCCGGAAATCGTCACCGTCTCGCCGCGCTTCCGGGCGGCCTCGTAGGCGTTCAGGTCGACGTCGAGGGCGCCGGCGGCTAACCCGGCCGCCAGCACGAGCATCGCGCAGACGAGCATCGACTTCATCCGTGGCCCTCGTCGGGCGGTCGTGTCCGCCACCGGTCGTGCGACCAGAGCCACTGCTCGGGGGTTTCTCGGATGGCGCGCTCGATCACGGCCGTACATCGTGCCGTGAGTTCGACGACCGCCGTCTCGGAGCCATTCGAGGCCGCCGGCTCGAGCGCAGGATGGACCACGACGGTGTGGTATCCATCGGGGTCGCGCCTCGCAAAGACGGGGACCACCGGAGTCCGCGTCCGCACGGCGAGCAGTGCGATGCTGCGCGAGGTCGAAGCCGGTCGGCCGAAGAAATCGACGAAGACCCCCTCGTGACGCGCGGCGTTCTGGTCCATGAGGATGCCGATCATCCGGCCCCGTCGCAGCGCATGCAGGACGGGACGAAGGGCGCCGCGCTTGTCGATCAGCTCCACCCCCGTCCTGCGCCGCAGCCGCTCCGCGAGCGCGTCCAACCACGGCGCGTCGAGCGGTCGGACGACGATCGACAGCGGAAAGTTCGTCAGGCGGTGGGCGGCCGCCAGTAGCTCCCAGTTGCCGAGGTGTGCCGTCAGCAGGAGCGCCCGACCGTGGGCGGTCATCGCGGCGACCAGATGCTGGACGCCCTGCAGGCGGATACGCTCGAGCGTCGCGTCCAACGGGCGCGCGAGCACCCGCGCCAGCTCCACGAGCGTCATTCCCAGGTGCTGCGAGGCGTGGCGCGCCAGTCGCTCGCGGGCGGGCAGCGGCAGCGCGGGATATGCCCGCGCCAGGTTATCGAGCGCAAGCTGCCGGCGACGGCGAAGCAGCACATAAGCGGCGTCGCCCAGCCGGCGACCGAGCCAGAGGCCGACCGGCAACGGCAGCCGACCGACCGAGGTCAGGAGCAGATCGGTGGTCAGCCGGGCCGCCGCCGGCGCTCTCGCAGGAGCTCCACCGCGATCGGAACCAGCGACAGCACGATCACCACCGCGACGACGATGTGGATGTGCGAGCCGATGTTCGGTATCGACTGGCCGAGGAGATAGCCCGCCCCCGTCATGCTCACGACCCATCCGATGCCACCCGCAACATTGTAGAAAATGAAGCGCCGGTACTCCATCTGCCCGACGCCGGCCACGGTGGGCGCGAACGTCCGAACGATCGGCACGAAGCGCGCGATGACGATCGTCTTGGGGCCATGGCGCTCGTAGAAGCGGCGCGTGCGCGCGACGTGGGCGGGGTTGAACAGGAGCGATTTCTCGCGTGTGAACAGCCGCGGCCCCAGCCGCCAGCCGATCGCGTACCCGACGCTGTCACCAGCCACCGCGGCCACGATGAGCACCACGTTGAGCCACCAGATGTTGAGCGCGCCGGTGGCCGCCACCAGACCGGCCGTAACCAGCAGCGAGTCGCCGGGCAGGAAAAAGCCGATGAGAAGTCCCGTCTCGGCGAAGACGATGGCGATGAGCACGCCATACCCGCCCCATCGGATGAGCGAGTCGAGCGACTGCGCGCCCCGCAGCAGATCGCCGAGAAACTCCAACGCGGCGCTACTTACTCCGCGCGACCGCGCCGACGGTGCCGTGGGCCACGGCCGGCTCTCCTCCCCTGATGCGCATCCCGTAGAACGACCGCCAGACGAAGAACATCGAGAGCACGAAGAACAGCAGGCTCAACACCCGGCTCAGCGCCGGCCCGCTCGCGGCCGTGAGGCTGACCGCCAGCTCCACGGCGAGCAGTCCGAACAGCGTGGTGAACTTGATCACGGGGTTCATGGCGACCGACGACGTGTCCTTGAAGGGGTCGCCGACCGTATCGCCGACGACCGTCGCCGCGTGCAGCGGGCTGCCCTTCTCCTTCAGCTCGGTCTCGACGATCTTCTTGGCGTTGTCCCAGGCGCCGCCGGCGTTGGCCATGAAGACGGCCTGAAACAGCCCGAACAGCGCGATCGAGATCAGGTAGCCGATGAAGAAGTACGGCTCGAAGAATGCGAAGGCCAGCGTGGAGAAGAAGACCGTGAGGAAGATGTTGAACATGCCCTTCTGCGCGTACTGCGTGCAGATTTCCACGACCTTCTTGCTGTCGGTCACGGAGGCCTTGGTCGCGCCCTCCAGGCGGATGTTGGCCTTGATGAACTCGACCGCGCGGTAGGCGCCTGTCGACACGGCCTGGGTGGCGGCGCCCGTGAACCAATAGATCACCGCCCCGCCGGTGATGAGGCCGAGCAGGAACGGCGGGTGCAGCAGCGACAGCTTGTCGAGGTTCTGGGTGAGCCCGGAGGTCAGCACCACGATGATCGAGAAGATCATCGTGGTGGCGCCGACCACGGCGGTGCCGATGAGCACGGGCTTGGCCGTCGCCTTGAACGTGTTGCCCGCCCCGTCGTTTTCCTCGAGCAAGGCCTTGGCGTTCTCGAACTTGACGTCGAAGCCGTACTCGCGCCGGATCTGGGCGGCAACATTGGGAATCTGCTCGATCACGGACAGCTCGTAGACCGACTGCGCGTTGTCGGTGACCGGGCCGTACGAGTCGACGGCGATCGTCACCGGGCCCATGCCGAGGAAGCCAAAGGCCACGAGGCCGAAGGCGAATACGGCCGGCGCGACCATGAGCGCGCCGAGGCCGAGCGTGCTGACCGCGTAGGCGGTGCCCATGAGCAGCACGACGACGATGCCGAGCCAGTAGGCACTGAAGTTGCCGGCGACGAAGCCGGACAGGACGTTGAGCGACGCTCCACCCTCGCGCGAGGCGGTCACCACCTCGCGGACGTGACTCGATTCCGTCGAGGTGAACACCTTGACGAGCTCGGGAATGATCGCGCCGGCCAGAGTGCCGCACGTGATGACCGTCGACAGCTTCCACCACAGCGAGCCATCGCCGAGATTGCCGACGAGGACATAGGAGGCCGCGTACGTCATCACCACCGACACGATCGAGGTGAGCCACACCAGCGCCGTGAGCGGGGCTTCGAAGTTCATTCGCGGCGCCGTGGCATACCGGGCGCGCGCGAGCGCCTCGTTGATCAGATACGAGCCGCCGCTCGCGATGATCATCAATACGCGCATCGTGAAGATCCACACCAGCAGCTGAACCTGGACCGCGGGCTCGCGCACCGCGAGCAGGATGAACGAGATGAGCGCGACGCCCGTGACGCCATAGGTCTCGAAGCCGTCGGCGCTCGGGCCGACCGAGTCGCCGGCGTTGTCGCCCGTGCAGTCGGCGATGACGCCGGGGTTCCGGGCATCGTCCTCCTTGATGTTGAAGACGATCTTCATGAGATCGGAGCCGATGTCGGCGATCTTCGTGAAGATGCCGCCGGCGATCCGCAGAGCAGCCGCGCCGAGCGACTCGCCGATGGCGAAGCCGATGAAGCATGGGCCGGCGTAGTCCCCCGGGATGTAGAGGAGAATGCAGAGCATCAGGAACAGCTCGACGCTGATCAGCAGCATCCCGATGGACATCCCGGCCTTCAGCGGGATGGCATAGACCGGATACGCCTGGCCCCTCAGGCTGGCGAAAGCCGTGCGGGAGTTCGCAAACGTATTGATTCGAATCCCGAACCACGCGACCCCGTAGCTCCCGGCGATGCCGATCAGGCTAAACAGCAGGATGATCAGCACGCGTGACGCCTCGAAGTGCAGGAGGAAGCCGAAGTACAGGACGATGATGATCCCGATGAAGACCTCGAGGAGCAGGATAAACTTGCCCTGCGTGACCAGGTACGTCTTGCACGTCTCGTAGATCAGCTCGGAGATCTCCCGCATCGACGCGTGCACGGGCAGGCTCTTGAGCTGGTTGAAGATCACGAGCCCGAACACGAGGCCCAGCACGCAGACGCCCAGCCCCAGCGTCAGGAGCGTGCGGCCGCCGATGCCACCGACGTGCACCTGGCTCAGGTCGGGAATTCTCAGATTGGCCTCGCCACCGCCGTGTTGCGCCGGCGTCGCGGTCGTCTGCGCGACTACCAACGGCGCGGCCACGAGGGCGCCCAGGGCGAGGACGAGGACTGCCACAAGAAGCTTGCCGTTCATGATCGTGGATCTCCCGGGTTCGATGGACAATCCGTGACGGAAATCGTCGCAACTGTACGCGACGGCCCCGAGGGTGTCAACGCGAAAGTCGTTGAGTTGACAGGCTTTGTCGCCCGCCGGTACCATCCGACCGGATGTCGGCTGGGGAGGACGTCGGCGCGGCGCGGCGCAAGCAGCAGGTGACGTGTCCGACGTGCCGCCAGCGCGCCGCGTGGCAGGGCAATCCGCACCGACCGTTCTGCTCGCTCACGTGCCGCCTGATCGATCTCGGCGTCTGGCTCGACGAGGGGTATCGCATCCCGGAGGACACGCACGACAGCGATGTTCCGTAAGACCACCGGCACCATTCTGTGCCCCTCGTGCGGCCGGCTGACGAGCGCCGAGGCGGCCGAGTGTCTCGTCTGCGGTCGCCGCAATCCCGGCATGTGGGGTTTCGCCGCGCCGCTGCGCGCGATCTTCGGACGCCACAGCTTCACCAACGTGGTGACGGTGGCATGCATCGCGCTCTACGTCGTGACCCTGCTTCTGGATCCGCGGGCGGCCTTCTCCGCCCGCAATCCCTTCGACGCGTTTGCGCCGAGCAACGGCGCGCTCATCGCTCTCGGTGCCGCCGGCACCGTCCCGTGGCGTCTCGGGCACTGGTGGACGATCTTTACCGGCATCTATCTCCACGGGAGCGTTCTGCACATTCTGTTCAACGTGTTGTGGATCCGCCAACTCGGACCCGCCGTCGAGCAGCTCTATGGCCCGGCGCGGTTGATGGTCATCTTCACCGTTGCGGGCGCCGCCGGTTTCGTCGTGTCGAACTGGTCACAGTATCCGTTGACCATCGGGGCGTCCGGCGCGGTGTTCGGCATGCTGGGGGCGATCGTCGCGTTCGGCAAGAAGCGCGGAGGCATCTTTGGCGCGATGGTGCTCCGCCAGTACGGCTACATGGCGCTGCTCATGTTCGTGCTCAGCTTCTTCCTGCCGAGCGTCAACAATGCCGCGCACGCGGGTGGGTTCGCCGGTGGGCTGCTGGCGGGCCTCGTGGTCTCACTGGCCGAGCATCGGCGCGAGACGGCACTCGACTGGGTATTGGCGACCACGTGTATCGCCGTGACGCTCGCCGGCTTCGTGCTGTCGCTCTGGTCGACGTTCGCCCGCTGAGGCGCGTCGGCACGCCGCGAGGGCCCGCGCGTCAGTCCAGCAGACGAGCACGCAGGGCCGCCACGGCGGCCTGGGTGCGATCGGTGGCCCCCATCTTGTCGAGGACGCGCTGGACGTACTTCTTGGCCGTGGCCACGCTCCAACGCATGCGCTCGGCGATCTGACGGTTCGTCAGGCCATCGGCGATCCCGCGCAGGACGTCCAGTTCCAGTGCGCTGAGCGACTCGCGCGGCGGCGGCGCGGCCTCGGCGCCCTCGGACGTGGCGAGATCCCGCAGCAGCGCAGGGTCCAGGACCGAGCCGCCGGCGCGGACAGCGCGCACCGCTGCGAGCAGCTCCCGGCGGCCCGCGCCCTTGAGCACGTAGCCGGCGGCGCCGGCCTCGATCGCACGCCTGACGTAGGTGCGCTCGGCGTGCATGGTCACCACGAGCACGCGAACGGCCGGGGCAGCCCGCTTCAATTCGGCAATCGTGCTCAGCCCGTCGCGGTCGGGTAGCTCAACGTCGAGCACGAGGACATCGGGAGCCAAGCGGCCGGCCTCGCGCACGGCGTCAGCCGCGTTCGAGGCCTCGCCGACGACCGCGATGCCGTCGTCGTCGAGCAGGCTGCGCAGGCCCTCGCGGACCATCGGATGGTCGTCGACCACCACGACCCGGATCGCCGTATCACGCTCCGGCGGCAACGGTGTGTTCCGCCAGCGGAAGGCGCGCCCGTACACGGCTGCCGCGCGCCGGCTGGCTTTCGATCGTGCACGTGCCACCCAGCAGGCGCGCGCGCTCCACCATACTCGAGAGCCCGAGCCCCACCCCGTGCGCGGCGCGCGGTTCGAAGCCAACGCCGTCGTCGCGCACGTCGAGCGTCACCCAGCCGTCCTCCCGCGTCACCGCGATGTCGACCCGCGGCGCCCGGGCGTGGCGGGCCGCGTTGGCGATCGACTCCTGGAAGATGCGATAGATCGCCGTCTCGACAGTCGGCGGCAGCCGATCGCTTCCGAGGTTCTCCCGCATCGTCGTCGCCCAGCCGCTCTCGCGCGCCGTCTCCGCCAATGTGTCCCTCATCGCCTCCGCGAGAGGCTTCGCCGCGACGGCGGACGGTCCGAGCGCTTGCAGGACACGGCGGATCTCGACGATCGCGCGATCCAGCCGCTCGAGCCCGATCTCGAAATCATGCTCGGCGCGCGCGGGCAAGTGGATCGAGCGGTCGCGGGCGGTGTCCAGGTGGTGCTTCGCGCTGATGATCAGGGGCGCGATGCCGTCGTGCATTTCGTAGGCGAGTCGTCGCCGCTCCTGTTCCCGCGCGTAGATGACCTGCTCGACGAGCCGCGCCAGCTCATGCGCGTGCGCGCCCCGTCGGCGCCACGCACGCACGAGCAGGGCCGTCACGCCGACGATCAGGACGACCTGAAGACCGTGCAGCATCACGCCAAGCGACGATGCTACCGGCTCGGTCCACATTTCGAGCAGCTCGTAGAACGCGATGACGAGGAAGACCACCGCCAGCGTCAGTTCGCCGTACCAGTCGACCGCATGCCGGACGACTCGCCACGCCATACGCCCTCCAGCCGGCGCCACTACGACGGCAGACCGTGACCGGGTTCCTTAGCACATGGCGGGGCCGGACGCCAACGGCCTACGGCGGCAGCAGGCCGAATGGGTGCGGGGCGACTAGACGCTTATGCCGAGCACGTAGCAGCCGAGGAGCGTGCAGGCGACTCCAGCAAGATTCACGAGGAATGGCCGCTTCGCGACCTTCCAGTGCACGACGGTGAACACGAGGCTCACGGGCGCGACGAATAAACAGCCCAGCCCCCACCAGACGCCGACGCGGAACGCGCCGACCACGAAGCTGATCGATGAGACCAGCGCGATCAAAATGCCTCCGGCGAGCAGCGGTACGCCGGCGATCGGATATGTTCGGCGCGACGTCGAGCCCGTAGGCGTCCAGGCGGCGGAGAACGTTCGGCGAGCGGGCTTGTCGATCTCGGTCGGCGTCACCACGGCAACGGGCTGCGGTGGCGGCATCGGCGTCTCTTCGATGGCTGCTCGGGGAGGCTC